>Ga0209231_1000060_pt1 | contig 81987 bp, 80 predicted proteins | sample Deesub45470m_DNA_FD_188086 | JGI IMG/M metagenome (GOLD analysis project Ga0209231, IMG submission 188086) | Deep subsurface microbial communities from North Pacific Ocean - 450_OLKR46/470m Metagenome (SPAdes) (version 2) | ecosystem: Environmental > Terrestrial > Deep subsurface > Unclassified ...
GCCGTAAAACAGCTCTAGCACGCGCTTGTTGCATTTATGATACAGCCCCATTCAAAAGCGGTGAATGCCCTTTTCCCGCGCTTTACAGCGCCCTGCTCCCCGCGCAGTTTCGCGGCCATGCATATGGGGGGATCGCTGTCGGGCACCTTATCCCTCCGTAGGTACATAGAGTGGCAGGTCATCTGCCAACCTCCAGAGCAAGGGACTGGACCGTGAAGACATTTTCAAAGAGGGCACTTCTGCGTGCCAGCGCCGCACCGGCGATCCTGGGCGCGTCGCTGATCGCAACCGCCGCATTCGCACAGGAAGCGCCGCAGGCCGCTGGTGCAGAAGCGGGCGACACCATCATCGTTACCGGTTCGTTGATCCGCAATCCGAACCTGGAGCGCTCCAGCCCGGTCACGACGACCAGCGCTGACACCATCGAACTGAAGCAGAACAATACCGCCGAAGAAATTCTGCGTGAAATTCCGGGTATCGTTCCCAGCATCGGTTCGGCCGTAAACAATGGCAATGGCGGCGCTTCGTTCGTCGATTTGCGCGGCATGGGTTCCAACCGTAACATCGTCCTGCTCGACGGTACGCGCCTGGTTCCTGCCGAACTGAACGGCCGCTTCGATCTCAACAACATTCCGCTCGCTCTGGTGGAGCGCGTTGACGTTCTGACCGGTGGTGCATCGACCACCTATGGTGCCGACGCCATTTCGGGTGTTGTCAACTTCGTCACCAAGTCCGATTTTTCGGGACTGGAGGCGAATTTCTCGAACCAGATCACCGAAGAAGGCGACGGCCACACGCTGCGCGCAGACGTGACGCTGGGCGCCAATTTCGATGATGGTCGCGGTAATGCCGTCTTCTCGATCGGCTATCAGCAGACCGACCCGATCTATCAGGGTGGTCGTCCCTTCTCGGTCAACAATGTCGATTCCTACAGCGGCGCGATCGGTGGTTCGGGTACCGCGACCCCCGTTCGCATCAGCGTTCCCGGCGGCGGCACGCAGCAGATCGACGCTACCACCGGCGAACTGGTTCCGACCTACTCGCTGTTCAACTTCAACCCCTACAACATCTTCCAGACGCCATTCGAACGCTTCAACATGTTCGGATCGGCGCATTATGAAGTCAGCGACGCGGTTGAAGTCTATAGCCGTGGTATCTTTTCGAAGAACACGGTCAAGACCATCATCGCGCCATCGGGCGCTTTCGGCATCCCTATCACGGTGCCTTACAGCAACCCCTATCTGCCAACGGCCGCTCGCAATGAACTGTGCGCTGCCAACGGCCTGACCATCGGCCAGTGTACAGCGGCTGCGGGTGCGACCGATCCCAATGATCCCAACTACCGCACCTTTACGTCGAACTTCTCGCGCCGCTCGGTTGAGAATGGTCCCCGCGTTTCGGAGTTCACCACCACATTCTTCGACTATAAGCTCGGCGCGCGTGGCGGTATCACCGACACGATCGACTGGGATGTGTTCGGCGCCTATGGCGAGAGCGAGAATGTCCAGACCCAGCAGGGTTATTGGCTGAACTCGCGCGTGCGTCAGGCTTTGAATGCCACCAGCACGACCGAGTGCCTCAATGCGGCCAATGGTTGCGTTCCGCTCAACATCTTCGGTCCTGAAGGGTCGATCACTGATGAGATGAACGACTTCCTGACCGCCGAAAGCCAGATCATCACCAAATTCTCGCTGGCGCAGGCACGTGCCACGATCAGCGGTGACATCGGCGTGACCTCGCCTTGGGCAGCCAACCCGGTTGCCTTCGCAATCGGCGGTGAATATCGCAAATATCAGGCGTCGCAGGTTTCTGACCTGTTGTCTCAGTCGGGCGATCTGGGTGGTGCCGGCGGCGCTTCACCGAACATCGATGGCGGTTATGACGTCTATGAAGCGGTCGGCGAAGTCATCCTTCCGCTGATCTCCGACAAGCCCTTCTTCCAGGATCTCACGATCGAAGGCGGCGTGCGCTATTCGAAGTATAGCATCAATGCCGCAGGCAGCCCCGGTTACGAAACCTGGACCTATAACGCAGGCGGTAGCTGGACTCCGGCAGATGGCTTCAAGGTTCGCGGCAAATATGCCCGCGCCGTGCGTGCGCCTAACATCGCCGAACTGTTCTCGCCGGTCACCACCGGCCTGACCAACCTTTCGGTTGATCCTTGCGCAGGTTCCGCTCCCGTTACCGACGCTGCCTTGCGCGCCGTTTGTTTGGCACAGGGTGCGCCTGCCGCTTCGATCGGCTTCATCGAACAGCCAAGCGCCGCTCAGGCCCGTACGACCGGTGGTGGTAACCTCGCCCTCGGCCCGGAAAAGTCGGACAGCTACACCATCGGCGCAGTCATTCAGCCAGCGTTCCTGTCGGGCTTCTCGGCAACGATCGATTATTACAACATCAAGGTTAAGGGTGCGATCTCGTCCCCGACGCCTGGTGATGCGATCGCGGCCTGTTTCGACAATTTGGATGCAACCAGCGAGGCATGCACGATCATCGGCCGTGATCCGATCACGGGCGGTCTCGACGGTGACACGGCGACTGGTTTGTTCCAGGGCTTGTCGAACCTCGGCACGATTTCGACCGATGGTATCGATCTGACGATGAACTATGCGAAGGATGTTGGCTTTGCGAAGCTGGCTCTGTCGTTCGTCGGTAACTGGACCAACAGCTCGAAGTTCCAGGCATCGCCGACCTCGGTCAATCGCGATTGCGTGGGCTACTACAGCGTGAACTGCCCCTCCATTCAGCCGGAGTTCCAGTTCTCGCAGCGTTCGACGCTGTCGTTCGACAATTTCGACATCTCGCTGCTGTGGCGCTTCATCAACGCTGTGGAATATGAACCCGCAGCACTGGCCGACGATCTGGCTGCTGCCATCGGCTTTGAATGCGCCGATCCAGAAGGGACTGATCCCGACGGCTGCATGGTCGAACCAGAGTTCCGCAAGATTCCTTCGGAACATTATTTCGACTTGTCGGGCCGTTTCCACATCACCGACAATCTGACGGTGACGCTGACGGCACAGAACCTGCTGAACAACAAGCCCAAGGTTGTCGGTTCGACCATCGGTTCGACCGCCTACAACAGCGGCAACGTCTATCCGTCGACCTACGACGCGCTGGGTCGTCGCTACGCTGCTGCGGTGAAGTTCCGCTTCTGATCCGTTCGGACATGCTTTAAGAAAAAGGGCCGGTGGAAACACCGGCCCTTTTTTCATGTTGTGCTGCTTCTGACGCCAGGTCGCCGTTATGGCCCAGTATCTAGCCCAGCAATGGCAGCGGCAATGTCAGCGGGATGTCGGCGTTGTTTGCAAGCAACACAGCCCATTGGCTGACTTTTTCGACTTCCTCGCGATGCATGTCCAACCCCAGCCGCGCTTCCTGCGCGCGCTGACCGGGCGCGAAATCACGTCCCATTTTGGCGTCGCGCGCAAAGACCGGTCCTTCAACGATGGACTTGATCCGTTCCGCCGTGATGTTCAGGCCGAACAATCTGGCCAAAGCCGCCAGGCTGTCCGACGGACGCGCCACCAATGTCTCGCTGTCCAGCGTCGCCACCCGCTGGCCCAAACGCTGGGTCACCATCTGGAACTGCTGCTGCTGCGCCAGCCATCCGGCTGCTGCGACCTGAATGTCCGTCAGCCCCAAATAGTCGGCAGGCGCGATGCCCAGCCCACCCAGTATCCCCTCACGCGCCAGCTTGCCGAACAGGTCGCGCACCCACAGCCGTCCCCACATCCCCTTGCGCGCGATCGAACCAAGATAAGCGTCGAGCGGCGCGTGGAGCAGCAAGGCACGGGCCTCCGGGCGCAGGCTCATGATCGCGGGCATCAGGGGATTGACGATATTGGAAGGCTTGATGATGACGGCTTCGCCGGGACCAAATGGGCGGGCGAGCAGACGCAATGCGTCATCCAATATGCGCGCGACGTCCGGTCCCTTCGCGCCGCGGTATCGCCAGCCCACCAGGTCGTTGAGCAGGACGGGTTCCTTCACGCCCATGGCTGTGCCGGGCATGTCGCAGGCGGCGGCCAGCAGCGTTGAGCAGCAATAGGCCGAATGAAAGATGAAGTGGATGGGTGCTGGCGGCGCGGCGCGTTCCATGGCGTCAGCTCGGCGCAACACCATCGGCGCTTGTGTCGGCACGAGATATTCGTCGGTCAGGAACGGAACGGCGGCATGGCGCGCCCGCGCAACCGGCAGCATGTGAAAGGCGTCGTGCCCCGGATCATAACGGTGCGCGAGCCACTCCGCGCTGGTCATGACGTCATCTATAGAGGGGAGGGCAGCAGTCATGACCCGGATTGTAGGCATGACCGCCTATGCGGCACAAGCTGCGCCACAGGATCGGCCAAATCTTCGCGGTTGGATCCATAGATCGCGCATCATAATCCCATTTCGCACTTGCGCCACCGCTGCTCTTGCCGCAATTCTATGTCTCAGCCGACGCCAGCAGGATAATCCATCCCCGCTTTGGCGACTAAGCGGTCGGCCAAGGCGTAGCCCGCAGAAGAGACGGGGCGGATGGCCGATCTTTTGGGAGAATTGACCATGCATGTTTTGAAGACCGTAATTGCATCGACCCTGTTCATGATCGCCCTGCCTGCCGTTGCACAGGAAAAGCCGAAATTGGACCGGAATCACCCCGACGCTGTGCGCTGCAAGCGCTTTGCCGTCACCGGGTCGCTGGTTCAGAAGGAGCGGGTCTGCAAGACCAATGCGGAATGGCGCGCGAGTGCAGAACAGCAGAACCGCGACGCCGATGACATGATCACCCGCAGCCGGGCAGGCATGAACCCAAACGGCTGATCCGAATCGGGAAGGGCGTTGCCGATCGCAACGCCCTCGTCCTTTAGCTGACCCCCAGCACCAGCGCGCCATCACCATCTTCGACCCGCACCGTCGATCCGTCGGGCACTTGGCCGCGCAGGATCATGTCGGCCAGGGGGTCTTGGAGATAGCGTTGCACCGCCCGCTTCAAGGGGCGCGCGCCATAGACCGGATCATAGCCGACGCGGCCGAGCCAGGCGCGGGCGCCGTCGGTCAGGTCGAGGATGATCTTGCGGTCCTTGAGCAGCTTGCCGACCCGCGCGACCTGAATGTCCACGATCGGCGCCATATGCGCGGCCCCTAAGCGGTGGAACAGGATGACCTCGTCCAGGCGGTTGAGGAATTCAGGGCGGAAATGGCCGCGCACGACCTCCATCACCTGATCCTCGACCTTTTCGACCGGTTCGTCGTCGGCGAGGCCGGCGATATATTGGCTGCCCAGATTCGATGTCAGCACGATGATCGTGTTGGTGAAATCGACCGTGCGGCCCTGCCCATCGGTCAGGCGGCCATCGTCCAGCACCTGAAGCAGGATGTTGAACACGTCGCCATGGGCCTTCTCCACTTCATCGAACAGCACGACCTGATAGGGACGACGGCGCACGGCTTCGGTCAGGACGCCGCCTTCTTCATAGCCGACATAGCCCGGAGGCGCGCCGATCAGCCGGGCGACGCTGTGCTTTTCCATGAACTCGCTCATGTCGATGCGCACCATCGCATTGTCATCGTCGAACAGGAAACCGGCCAGCGCCTTGGTCAGCTCGGTCTTGCCGACGCCCGTGGGCCCCAAGAACAGGAAGCTGCCGAGCGGCCGGTTGGGGTCTTGTAGGCCCGCGCGGGCGCGGCGCACGGCGGTCGATACGGCACGGACCGCATGGGCCTGACCGATGACGCGCTTTCCCAGAGTCTCTTCCATGGCCAGCAGTTTCTCGCGCTCGCCGGTCAGCATCCGTTCGACCGGGATGCCGGTCCAGCGGGCGACGACGCCAGCGATGTCTTCGGCGGTCACTTCCTCGCGCAGCATCGCGCCTTCCGACGCGGTAGCCGCTTCGGCCAGCCGCTTTTCCAGCGCCGGGATGGTGCCGTAGGACAGTTCGCTCATCTTCGCGAGGTCGCCCGCGCGTTGCGCCTGTTCCAGTTCGAGCCGGGCGGCGTCGAGCTGTTCCTTGATCTTGGCCTCGCCTGCGATCTTGTCCTTTTCCGCCTGCCAGCGGCTGGTCAGTTCGCTCGATTGCTGCTCCAGATTGGCAAGGTCGGCCTCCAGCGCGGACAGCCGGTCCTTGGATGGCTGGTCGCTTTCCTTCTTGAGCGCTTCCCGCTCGATCTTGAGCTGGATGATGCGGCGATCAAGATTTTCGATTTCTTCGGGCTTGGACTCCACCTCCATGCGCAGGCGCGAGGCGGCCTCGTCCATCAGGTCGATCGCCTTGTCGGGCAGAAAACGGTCGGTGATGTAGCGGTTGGAGAGCGTCGCCGCCGACACGATCGCGCCGTCAGTGATCCGCACGCCATGGTGCAGCTCATATTTTTCCTTGAGGCCGCGCAGGATCGAGATGGTGTCCTCGACCGTCGGTTCGCCGACGAATACGGGCTGGAACCGCCGCTGGAGCGCGGGGTCTTTCTCGACATATTTGCGATATTCATCGAGCGTGGTCGCGCCGATGCAATGCAATTCGCCGCGCGCAAGGGCGGGCTTCAATAGATTGCCCGCGTCCATCGCGCCTTCGGATTTGCCCGCGCCGATCAACTGGTGCATCTCGTCGATGAAGAGGACGACATGGCCCTCGGCCGCCTTCACTTCGTCCAGCACGCCCTTCAATCGTTCCTCGAACTCGCCGCGATATTTGGCGCCCGCGATCAGCGCGCCCATGTCGAGCGCCATCAGCGTGCGGTCCTTGAGCGTGTCGGGCACGTCGCCATTGGCGATGCGCAGCGCCAGCCCTTCGGCGATGGCGGTCTTGCCGACACCCGGTTCGCCGATCAGGACGGGGTTGTTCTTGGTCCGGCGGGCGAGAATCTGGACAGTGCGGCGGATTTCTTCGTCGCGGCCGATAACGGGATCGAGCTTGCCGTCACGCGCGGCTTGCGTCAGGTCGCGGGCGAATTTCTTGAGCGCGTCATAGCGATCCTCCGCGCCCGTCGTGTCAGCGGTGCGGCCCTGGCGCAGGCTGTTGATCGCGGTGTTGAGCGCTTCGGGCTTTACGCCAGCAGCCGCCAAAGCCTTGCCCGCCGCCGTGGTGGTGGCCAGCGTGAGCGCGAGGAGCAGCCGCTCGACCGTGACGAAGCTGTCGCCCGCCTTGGCTGCGACCTGTTCGGCCGAGTCCAGCACGCGCACTATATCATTGTCGAGGCCCGGCGTCTGTTGCGCGCCGCTGCCCGACACGGCGGGGATTTTCGCCAGCGCCGCGTCGGTTTCGCGCAGCGCCGTGGGCGCGTCGCCGCCAGCGGCCTTGATGAGGCCCGATGCCATGCCCTGCTCATCCTCCAGCAGCGCCTTCAACAGATGGTCCGGGCTGATCCGCTGGTGGTTCATGCGGATCGCGACGGTTTGCGCCGATTGCAGGAAGCCTTTGGCGCGGTCGGTGAATTTTTCGAGGTTCATAAATGGCCCTTCGTGATGCTGCCCCTCATGTGGTGTTGCCTAAAAACCACACAAGGGGCGATACGCAATTTCCGCAGGCGCGTGACTTATTTGGGCATCGGCGCCTTGGGCTGCTCAGCGGCGAAAGCGTCGCCGAAGAAATCCTGCGCATACCAGCGTGGCGCTTCCGGTGCGTCGGCGATCTGCCGGGCGATGGCATAGTTGACGCGGGCGAATTTGGCGGCGGCATCCCAGTTGAAAGGCAGGTCGATCTGGTCGGATGGCTGGTGATATTGGGTCTTGAGGAAATGTTCGAACGCGGCTTTGCCCGGCCCGGCGAAACCGGTCATCAGGAAGACGGCGGGCACGCCTTCCTGCACGAAGCGATAATGGTCCGAACGGGTGAACAGCCCTTCGGCGGGCAGCGGGTCGGGCGAGAGGGCGACGCCGACCGATTGCGCCGCGCGATCGACGATCGGGCCGAGCGTCGAATGTTCTGCGCCAAAGGCCACGACATCCTGAAAATCATAGGTCAGGATCGGCATGTCGAGATTGACGACCCCGACCAGTTTGCCGCCTTTCGGCAGGACCGGATTCTTGGCGAGATATTGCGAGCCGAGCAGGCCGTCCTCTTCCGCGGTGACAGCCGCGAACAGGATCGAGCGTTTGGGCCGCGCCCCGCCCTCGGTAAAGGCCTTCGCCACCGCGAGCATGGTCGCGGTGCCCGATGCATTGTCCATCGCGCCATTATAGATTTTGTCGTCGCCCTTCGCGCTGTCCTTGACGCCATTATGGTCGAGATGGGCCATCAGCAGTACATATTCATGGGCCAGTGCCGGATCGGAGCCGGGCAGTACCGCCAGCACATTGGCCGAGGGGGCCGTGCTGACGTTACTGGCGCGCTCCAGCGTGACGAGCGGCTTGAGGGCAAAGCCCTTGGGACGGCCGCCCTTCTTGCCCGCCTGCTTCAGGATGGTGGCGAGATTGCCGCGTGAGCCTGCGAAGAGCGCGTCGGCGGCCGGGCCATGGACCGTGGCCGTGGCGCGGATGGCGGGGGTGCGGACATAGGGCTGGCCCTGGCCGTCGATCCAGCTGACGACCGGATCGTTGCTACGCTCGCGCAGCTTCTCCCAGGGCATGCGGGCGAGCAGGCTGGGGCTGGGCAGGGTGATGAGGCCGATGGCCCCGGCCTTCTGCGCCGCCAGCGCCTTTTCAGCGGCAAGATGCGCGCCGACTTCGCTCGGCATGCCGACGGGCGAGCCGGAAAGGGCGACGGCGAACTTGCCCTTGAGGTCCAGCCCGGCATAATCGTCGATCTTCTCGCGATCCGATTGCAGGCCATAGCCGACGAACACGGCCCCGGCGGCGATGCTCTGCTTGGCTTCGCGACCGAAGCCGCCGATCGCGACATCGGTGCCATTGGCGAAACGCTGGCCGCCGATGGTGAGCGCGGCGGGCGCGCTTTTGTCGAGATCGGCCAATGCCAGCGTGACCGGCTGATACCAGCTATCCTTGACCGTCTGGGTCAGGCCGAGCGCCGCGAAGCGGGCGGCGACGAAGCGGGCGGCGATGTCATAGCCGCGCGTGCCCGCATCGCGTCCTTCGAGCAGGTCGTCGGCGAGGAATGTCACGTCGGCGCGGATCGCGTCGGGGGAGAAGGTCGGTTCCTGCGCGATTGCAGGCGCGGCGAGGGCGAGCAGGGAGGCGAGGACGGGGAGGCGAAGGCGCATGGGTTACTCTTTTAACGTCGATGATGAAGCGGAACCTATCGTCGCGGTTGGCGCTGTCCAGCCGTATGCGTATTGCGCTGCTAAAACGCCCCGCTATTCTAGCGCCATCCTGCTGGCGGTTTCACCCCGCTGCTTTTGTCAGAAGGCTCCTTCATGATCCTGTCTTCCCTGCCGCGCCGCCTGCCCCTGCTGATCGGCCTGTCCATGCTGGCGATGACGCCCGTGACCCAGGCGGTGGCGCAGGGTGCGGCCGCCGTTGCCGCGCCCGCGCCGCTTTCCAGCCTCGTGTCGGCGGTCGACATTCCCTATGAAGAGTTCACGCTGAAGAACGGCCTGCGCGTCATCGTCCATACCGACCGCAAGGCGCCGGTGGTGGCGGTGTCGGTCTGGTATCATGTCGGATCGCGCTTCGAGCCTGCGGGCAAGACCGGCTTTGCCCATTTGTTCGAACATCTGATGTTCTACGGGTCGGAAAATGCCGATGGGCCCTTCTTCGGGCGGCTGGAGGATATTGGCGCGACCGACTGGAACGGAACGACCTGGTTCGACCGCACCAATTATTTCGAGACGGTACCGACGGGCGCGCTCGACCGGGCGCTGTTCCTGGAATCCGACCGGATGGGCCATTTGCTGGGTGCGGTGACGCAGGCGAAGCTGGATACCCAGCGCGGCGTCGTCCAGAATGAAAAGCGCATGGGCGAGAACCAGCCCTATGGCGTGGTCGAATATGCGCAGCTCGCCGCGCTGCTGCCCGAAGGCCATCCCTATCGCCACTCCACCATCGGGTCGATGGCGGACCTGAATGCCGCGAGCCTGGCCGATGTGCAGATGTGGTTCAAGACGCATTATGGCCCGAACAATGCGGTGCTGGTGCTGGCGGGCGATATCGACACCGCTACGGCCAAGAAGAAGGTGGAACGCTGGTTCGGCAACATCCCCGCCGGGCCGCCGCCCCAGGATGTGGACGCGACCGTCCCGACGCTCGACAAGGATGTCGAGAAGCTGATGAAGGATAATGTCGCGGCGACGCGGCTCTATCGCAACTGGGTGGTGCCGGGCGTCAATGGCGCGGACCTGCCTGCGCTTGACCTCGCGCTATCGGTGTTTGGCGGGCTGGGATCGTCGCGGCTCTACACGACGCTGGTGCGCGACGAGAAGGTAGCGGTGGGCGTCAAGGCCAATGTCCAGCCGTTCGAGAAGCTGAGCATCGCCGAGATCACGGTGGATGTGAAGCCGGGCCAAGATGCGGTGGCTGTGGGCAAGCGGCTCGACCAGCTGCTGGCCGATTATCTGGCCAAGGGGCCAAGCGCCGACGAGGTGCAGCGCGCCGCGACCCAGCGGGTGGCAGGGACGATTTCGGGCCTGGAGCAAGTGGGCGGCTTTTCCGGCAAGGCGGTGACGCTGGCCGAAGGCGCGGTCTATTCGGATGATCCCGCGACCTACAAGAAGGATCTGGCCGCCTATGCCGCGGCGACCCCGGCACAGGTGACGGAAACCGCGCGCAAGTGGCTGGGTCGGCCGGTGTTCCGCCTGACCGTGGCGCCGGGCGAGCGGACGGCGGCGGATAATGCGCTGGCGGGCAATGCGACGATGAAGCCCGCTTATTTCCGCGATCCCGATGCGCCTGCGCCCACGGCCGCCACGCCGCCCAAGCCGACCAAGATCGCCGAGCCGCCGATCGAGCCGGTGGCGGACCTGGACTTTCCGCCGGTCGAACATGCCAAGCTCAGCAACGGCATTCCGGTCGTGTTCGCGCGCCGCGCCACGGTGCCGACGGTGCGGGTGTCGGTGGCGTTCGATGCGGGCAATGCCGCCGATGATCGGGCGAAGCTGGGCACGGCGGCGCTGACCACGGCGTTGCTGGATGAGGGCACCAAGACCCGCAGTTCGCTCACCATCGCGCAGGAGCAGGAGCGGTTGGGCGCGGCGGTGAGTGCGGGTAACAGCATGGACCGCACGACGGTCGGCCTGTTTGCGCTCAAGCCCAATCTGGATGCGTCGCTTGGCCTGCTGGCCGATGTGGTGCGCAATCCGGCCTTTGCCCCGGCGGAGGTCGAGCGGCTGCGTGGTCAGATGCTGACCCGGATCGCGGCGGAGAAGACCGAGCCGATGGCGATCGCCCAGCGGATGCTGCCGCCTCTGCTCTATGGCACGGCGCATCCCTATGGCATTCCCTTTACCGGGTCGGGCACGGAGAGCGGGGTCAAGGCGGTGACGCGGGCCGATCTGGTCGCCTTCCATGACGGCTGGCTGCGGGCCGACAATGCCAAGATTTTCGTGACCGGGGACACGACCCTGACCGAATTGCTGCCCTTGCTGGAAAAGCGCTTTGGCGACTGGAAGGCTCCGGCGGCGGCGAAGGGGACCAAGCTGTTCCGCATGGACCGGATGGCGCGCCCGGCGCGGATCATCCTGATCGACAAGCCGCAAAGCCCGCAGTCGATGATCCTGGCCGGTGTGCTGACCGCCAAGAAGGGCACCGACAATCCGGTCACGCTCCAGTCCGCAAACGAGGTGCTGGGCGGCAGCACGACGTCGCGGCTGACCATGGACCTGCGCGAGACCAAGGGTTGGGCCTACGGCGCGGGCACGGCCTTGCCCGGCGTCAAGGACACGATCCCGCTGCTGGTCTATGCGCCGGTGCAGAGCGACAAGACGGGCGAGTCGATCATCGCGGCGCGGCAGGACATCAAGGATTTCCTGACGACCAAGGGCACGACCAAGGCCGAGCGCGACCAGACGATCAACGGCCAGATCCTGTCGCTGCCCGGCAGTTTCGAAACCTCGTCGGACCTGCTGGGGGCGATGATGCGCAACGACCTGATTGGACGGGCGGATGATTTTTATGAGACGCTGCCCAAAATCTACCGGGCGATGACGGCGGCCGATTTCGACAAGGCGGCCCGCGAGGCGATCAACGCCGACGGGCTGATCTGGGTCGTGGTGGGCGACGCGAAACTGGTGCGGCCACAGCTTGACGCGGTGGGCTTGCCGGTCGAAACCGGCACCCTGGCTGACTGAGAAAAAACCTAAAGGAGTGAATAAGATGGCAACTGTCGATGGCGCTTATGATTGCGTGGCCAAGACGCCGATGGGCGACCAGAATGGCGTGTTCACCGTGATCAGCAATGGCGACCGGTTCAACGGCACCTTTGCCGGAATGATGGGCTCGCTGGACGTGGTCGATGGCAAGGTCGATGGCGACGTGCTGACCTGGAAGATGGAAATGACCATGCCGATGCCGATGACGCTGGAATGCGAAGCGACGGTCAGCGGCGATGCGATTACCGGCACGATGCAGCTGGGCGCGTTCGGGGCTTCGGCCTTTACCGGCACGCGGCGGGCCTGATGGTTTGGGGGTTCGGGTGCTTCCCGAACCCCCAAAGCGGACAGCGAGGCGGACATAGGTTGCGACTTGTGCCAAATTGATTAGTTAGCTATCTAATCATTATGGCGGACGCGGAACAGGAATTGGCTTTGCTGCATTTGCTGGCCCCGGTCGCGCGCGGCTGGCGGCAGATGGGCGATGCGGCGCTGGCGCAGTTCGGCGTGTCGAGCAGCGCGGGATGGTGCCTGATGCATCTCGATCAGCTTGAGGAGCCGCCGCGGCAGGCGGAGCTGGCGCTGTTGCTGGATATCAGGCCGCCCTCGCTGGTGCGGACGCTGGACCAGTTGCAGGTCGCCGGGTGGATCGAGCGGATCGCCGATCCTGATGATAAACGGTCCAATCGGTTGGCGCTGACGGACGCGGGCAAGGCGCTCGCGGAGAAGATCGCGGCGCGGTTGGCGGAGGTGCGCGCGGGGTTGCTGGGTGGGTTGCCTGATGGCGCGGTCGAGGTTGGGGTCGAGTTGCTGGGATTGCTGAGTTTGCGGATGGCGGAGCAGCGGGCTGGGGTGGAGTAAGTTGCGCGGCGTGATGGCGCAGCTTTTGGCGGCACGGATAGAGTTCCCCGGCGGAGGCCGGGGTCCAGTCCAGGGCGTGGAACTGGACCCCGGCCTCCGCCGGGGGAACAGTATCTATCGGCTTCCTGTCCATACAGTTTGGCGCGGGATGGCCGCATGCAGACGTTTATTTCTCGTCGTCTCGCCGGGGTTTGGGTTGGGAGATGGGTCCCCGCCTTCGCGGGGATGACGGGGGCGGGGGGTGTTCCTCCTATGAAAAAGGCCCGCCAGTCGGGGGACGGGCGGGCCTTTTGTGAGAGGATCGGAGCGATCAATATTGGATCGTTACCGTTACTGCGCGGCGATTCTGCGCCCAAGAGGCTTCGTCCGAGCCGAGGGCGGCGGGGCGTTCCTTACCGTAGCTGACGGTGGTGATGCGGCCCGAATCGATGCCGAGCGAAGCGAGATAGTTTTTCGCGGCGTTGGCGCGGCGTTCGCCCAGCGCGATATTATAGTCGCGGGTGCCGCGTTCGTCGGCATGGCCTTCGATCGTGACGCGGACAGCGGGGTTCTGCTGCAACCAGGCGGCCTGGCTCTGGAGCGTGGCCTGATCCTGCGCATCGACATCATATTCGTTGAGCGCGAAGAAGATGCGGTCGGACGCGACCGAGGCGACGAAATCTTCCTGGCTGCCCTTGACCGGACCGGTCGGCGTCGTCGGGCCGCTGGGCATCGTGGTGTCGGTGCCGCCGGGGGCGGGGGGCAGTTCGGCCGGCGGCTTTTTCGAGCAAGCGGCGAGCGCGATGATGGCAGTGGCCATCAAGAGGGTGCGGGACAGTTTCATTGCGTGTCTCCTTGTTTCAGCGCTGCCTGCGCTCGGATCGGGACGCAGGCAGGCTCCGTGAAGTTCGTTACGCTGTCAAGACGAATGGGTTCCGTCGCGACAGGCGGGACGGGCGATTATCAGGGCAGCAGCGGTCCCCAGGCGGGATCGGAGCCGCTCAACGGCGTCGGGATGCGCCGTTCGTTGACGCCGGTCAGATCGACCTGCCACACTTGGCTCGCGCCCTGCTTGCCCGGCGTGGTGCGGAAGAATTGCAGCACGCGGCCATTGGGCGACCAGGTCGGCTGTTCATCCTGCCAGCCATTGGTCAGGATCCGCTCATTGTCGCCGCTGGGGGTCATCACCGCGATCTTGAAGTCGCCCGACAATTTGGTGAAAGCGATGAGATCGCCGCGCGGGCTCCATTCGGGCGTCGCATAGCGGCCGCCGCCATGGCTGATGCGGCGCTGGTTCGATCCGTCGGCGTTCATGACATAGAGCTGCTGCCCGCCCGACCGATCGCTTTCGAACACGATCCTGGAGCCGTCCGGCGAATAGCTGCCGCCGACATCGATGCCGGGCGAGGTGGTGAGGCGCACCGGCGTCCCGCCATTGGCGCCGATGCGGTAAATGTCGGTATTGCCCGCCACCGCCATCGAGAAGAGGATGTTGCGGCCATCGGGCGACCAACGCGGGGCGAAGGTCGGGTTGTTGCTTTCGGTCACCAGACGCTGCTGCCCGGCGCCGATGTCATAGACATAGAGGCGGACCCGGCTGCCCAGATAGCTGACATAGAGGATGGATTTATAGTCGGGCGAGAAGCGCGGGGTGAGTGCCATCGACTGACCATTGGTGATGAAGCGATGGTTTGCGCCATCGCTGTCCATGATGGCGAGACGCTTGACGCGCGCGCCCTTGGGACCGCTTTCGGCGATATAGGCGATGCGGCTGTCGAAGAAGGGGCTTTCGCCCGACAGGCGCGCATAGATGGCGTCGGCGCATTTATGCGCGGCGCGCCGCCAGTCGCGCGGTGCAACTACGAAGCCCTGGCGGGTGAGTTCCTGCTTGAGCGCGACATCATAGAGATAGCAGCCGACCGTAATGTCGGATTCGCCGCCGCTGGTGCGGACGAAGCCCTGAACCAGCGCCTGATAAGCGCCCCATTTGTCGAATTGGGGGAAGGTGACTTCGGCAAAGGGAATGACCGGCAGGCCGCCCGGACCCGACGGGTCGAACAGGCCGGAGCCTTTGAGGTCGGCAGCGATGACTTCGGCGATCTTGCGGCCAAGCTCGGTGGCGGAGCCGGCGGGGGTCGCCACCTCCTGCTGCGCGGGCAGGGGCGGCACCGCGACCTTGACATTGCTGTCGATCTCGCCGGTGACATCGACCGATAGCTGGGCCTGAACAGGCAGGGCAGTGAAGGCGAGCAGCGCGGCGGTCGCCAGCTGCAGGCGGCGGAGCAGGGTGGGTTTCATCGGTTCAGCCTCGCGTCAAAGCGGAGTGGCCGGAGCCATTTCCATTGGTCGTAAAATTCAGGTGGCATGTTGCGGAAGGGGGAAGCGAGCTTCACCGCCTGGATCGCGCGTTCGGCATGGAGCTTGGCCTGCGGCCGGTTGCTGGCGGTGACGCCGAGTTGGTCGATCACCTGCGGCGTGCCGATGACCGCGCCGCTCTTGTCGAGCCGCACTTCGAGCAGGGTGACGAGCTTGTCGGCGTCGGCGCCGGAGGGCGGACGCCAGTGCGGCTTCAACTGGCGGCGCAATTCCGCGTCGAGCGCCGATTTCTGCGCTGCGCCCATGGCGGCGGCGGGCGCGGGCGCAGGCGGACGACGCGGCGCGTCGGCATTGGTGTCGATGCCTTTGAGGAAATCCTTGCCGAGCAGCGAGCCTTTGGGCTTGTCCGCCTTGCCCTGGCCGGAGGCGCGGGCGGGGGCGTCGGCCTTGGGCTTGGCGGTGGATTTGGTCGATGGCTTGGCGGCGGGCTTGGTGTCTGCCTTGGCCTTTGCGTCCGTCTTGGCTTTGGCCGGGTTGGGCTTGGCGGGGGTCGGCTTGGCCTTGGGCGTCGGTTTTTCGGGCGCGGGCTTGGGCTTCGCCTTGGCCACTTCCTTCTTGGCGGGCGCAGGCTTTTTCGGGGCAGGCTGGGGCTTGGCAGGCGCGGGTTTTGCGACCTCCTTGGGTGTCGGCTGCGGCGTCGGTTCCGGCGCGGGGGCCGGTTCCGGCACGGGCGCGGCGTCTTCGGTCGGTCCCTGCTCCGGCGCGATGCTGGGCGGCGGCGGGGCGGTCGAGATTTGCGGCGCGGTCGATTGCAGCGCGACTTCGTCCACCATGGAGACTTCCATCGGCGGGGTCTTGAGCTTCAACGGATTGGGGGTCGCCAGAAATCCGGCCGACAACAGCCCGAACAGCAGGACATGCCCCGCCGTCGCGACGCCCAAACCAATCTTTTCCGCGCGCTCCATCCGGCTTGCCCTATGGCCTCTCGCCTGAACCGTCGCTGGCTGCATCGTCAGGCGACGAGACCAGCGACACTTTGTTCAGGCCGGCGCGGTTGAGTTCGGCCATGACGCGCATGACCCGGCCATAATCCAGCCCCTTGTCGGCGCGCAGGAAGATTTGCGGCGCTTCGGGCTTGCCCGCATTGGCGGCAACGATTTCGGCGAGCCGGTCGGGCAGGTCGCTATCCGCCACGGCGTCCTCATCGACATAGGTCGCGCCGTCGCGGTCGATGGAGACGACGGTGGGCTTGGCGTCCTGGTCCAGCCCCTTGGCGCGGGTTTCGGGCAGGTTGACCGGCACGCCGGTCACCAGCAGCGGGGCGGTGACCATGAAGATGATCAGCAGCACCAGCATGACGTCGACCAAGGGCGTGACGTTGATGTCGGCCATGGGCGCGCGGCCGCGACCCCGGCGGGCGGAGGGAGGGCCGGACATGGCCATTAGCGAGGGGCTCCCGTCCCGGTCGCCGTTCGGTTCGAGCTTGTCGAGAACGAAGCGCGCCGTTCTCGACAAGCTCGAACCGAACGGGGTTGGGAATGTGCGGTGAAAAGGACGGAAGCACTCATCGCTGGGCCTCCAGTTCGCGGCTCAGGGTCGCGTAGAAGCTGTCGGCGAAGCGGGTGAGGGCGGATTCGAGGCGGTTTATGCCGTGGCTGAAGCGGTTATAGGCGATGACCGCAGGGATGGCCGCGAACAAGCCGATGGCGGTCGCGAACAAGGCCTCGGCAATGCCCGGCGCGACGACGGCGAGCGAGCTATTCTGTTCGGCGGCGATCGCGGTAAAGGCGCGCATGATGCCCCAGACGGTGCCGAACAGACCGACAAAGGGCGCGACCGAGCCGACCGTCGCCAATATGTTGAGCCGGTCGGACAGCCGGTCGATCTCCGCCGCGATGGTGCTGGACATGGCGGTGGCGAGCCGGTCGCGCGTGCCGTCGCGATCGACGACCTTCTGCGCGGTCGAGCGCCGCCATTCGGTGACGCCCGCCGCCATCACCTTGGCCGCAGGATGCTCCACCTTGCCACGGGTTTCGTAGAAACGGTCGATATCCTCCGCCTTCCAGAAATCCGCCTCGAACTTGCGGCTTTCCTTGCTGGCGCGGCGCAGGCTGACCGAAAAGCCGATGATGATCGCCCAGGTCCAGATGCTGGCCAGCAACAGGCCCAGCATCACCCCCTTCACGACGATGTCGGCCTGAAGGAACAGGGCCAGCGGGGAGATGGTGGCGGCGTCGGCCACCGCGGCGACGTCTGGCAGGTTGAGGGTCATGGGTGGAGGTCTTCCCCTTGGCAAAGGCGGCTGAAAATGTCGGTCCAGGCTTTGGGTTGCCGTTGCGGGCGGCCCTGCGGCGTCAGCCATGCAACGCAAATGCTGGCGTCGGTCAACTGTTCGTCGCCGCGCATGACTGACTGATGAATGGTGCAGGTCGCTGCGCTCACCTGAGCCACGCGGCTGACCACCATCAGGTCGTCATCCAGCCGGGCGGGGCGGCGATAGCGGATTTGCAGGTCGGTGACGGCATAGACGCCGGTGCCGCCTTCATGCGCGGCGCGCTGGTCAATCTGCGCCAGGCGCAGCATGTCGGACCGCGCGCGCTCCATATAGCGCAGATAATTGGCATGGTAGACGAGGCCGGACAGGTCGGTATCCTCGAAATAGATGCGCAACGGGAAATGATGCACGGCCGCGATGAAGCGTCCGGTCGCGGGAGAGGGCATCATTTCGGCAACAATCATGGCGGGCTTTTAACCATGGCGCGCGGTCGAGGCAAAGGCCGAAACGTCCATCCCCCGCGCAACAGGCGCATTTTGTCGCCTGCGCTTTTTGAGGAGTGGGCCGCTCTGGCCCCCGGCGGGGCGGGGCGCTAGGATGAGGGGGACGAGTTGAGCCAGGGAGAGAGAGCAACATGACGGATATTCGCACGGTAGGCGTGATCGGCGCTGGGCAGATGGGCGCTGGCATCGCGCAGGTGGCGGCGCAGGCGGGCTATGACGTGATCCTGTCGGACATTGACCTGCCCCGCGCGGAAAAGGGGCTGGCGGGGATCGCCAAGCTGCTGGCGCGGGCGGTGGAGAAGGAGAAGATCAGCAAGGCCGATGCCGATGCGGCGCTGGCGCGCATCCGGCCGGTGGGCGAGATCGCGCCGTTGGCCGACGCGCAACTGGTGATCGAAGCGGCGACCGAGCGTGAAGAGGTGAAGCGCGCGATCTTCGCCAATGTCGGGCCGTTGCTGGCGGCGGATGCGATCCTCGCGACCAATACGTCGTCGATCCCCATCACCCGGCTGGCGCAGGCGGCACCCGATGCGGGGCGCTTTGTGGGCGTGCATTTCTTCAATCCGGTGCCGGTGATGGTGTTGGTCGAGGTTATCCGCGGGTTGGCGACCACGCCCGAAACGGTGGGGGCGGTCGAGGGCTTTGCGGCACGGATCGGCAAGACGGTGGTGCAGGCGTTCGACGCGCCGGGCTTCGTCGTCAACCGCATCCTGCTGCCGATGCTGAACGAAGCGGTATTTGTGCTGGGCGAGGGCGTGGGCAGCGTGGTCGATATCGACATGGGCTGCAAGCTGGGGCTCAATCACCCGATGGGGCCGCTGACGCTGCTCGATTTCGTCGGGCTGGATACGGCGCTGGAGATATTGAACGTGTTCCTGAGCACCACGGGCGACCCCAAATATCGCCCGGCGCCGCTGCTGGTGAAATATGTCGAGGCGGGCTGGTATGGCCGCAAGACCGGGCGCGGCTTCTACGATTATTCGGGCGCGGAGCCTGTGCCGACGCGGTGAGCGGGGTTTTTCACCGTCATCCCAGCGGAAGCTGGGATCCATGGGCGCAACCTTAGGGGCGTCGAGGCGACGCAGCGGCTCATGGATCCTGACTTTCGTCAGGATGACGGGTGAGGAGTCGGCAGGAGTTACCCCGCGCTCAGGCTATGCTTCTTCATGCAGTGGCGCAGTTGGTCGTAGGTGAGGCCCAGGCCCTTGGCGGTGGCGCGTTGGTTGAAGCGGTAGCGGTCGAGGGCGGCGGTGATGATCGCGGATTCATAGGCGTCGACGGCGGCGCGAAGGTCGCAAATATCGTCGACCGACGCGGCGGCGGCCTTGGCGGTCGGCACGGGCGGGTCGCAGGGGTCGGCGGCGCGGGGCATGAGCGGCTTGGGCTTCCAGGGGGAGGCGAAGGGGTCGAAGGTGATGCGGCTGATCGGGCGGGTCGGCGCGTCCCAGCGATAGACGGCGCGCTCGATGACGTTGCGCAATTCGCGGACATTGCCGGGCCAGGCATAGGCCTCCAGTTCCGCCAGCGTCGCCGCATCGAAGCCGGGCCATTGCGGCCAGGCGAGTTCGGCGGCCATGCGCCGCCCGAAATGATCGACCAGCACCGGCACGTCACCTTCGCGCGCGCGAAGGGGCGGCAAGGTGATGACTTCGAAGCTCAACCGGTCGAGCAGATCGGGGCGGAAGCGCCCGGCATCGGCGGCGGCGGGCAGATCATCATTGGTCGCAGCGACGATGCGGACATCGACCCGCAGTGGCTTGGACGCGCCGATGCGGGTGACTTCGCCATATTCGACGACGCGCAACAGCCGTTCCTGCGCCGCCATCGACAGGGTGCCGAGTTCATCCAAGAACAGCGTGCCGCCATCGGCTTCCTCGAACCGGCCGGGCCGCGCGCGGTTGGCGCCGGTGAAGGCGCCCTGTTCATGGCCGAACAATTCGGCCTCGATCAGCGTTTCGGGCAGCGCGGCGCAGTTCATGACGATCAAGGGTTCGCCCCAGCGCGGGGAGAGGTGATGCAGCCGCTCGGCGATCAGTTCCTTGCCGGTCCCGCGCTCGCCGATCACCAGCACCGGGCGGTTGAGTTCGGCCGCCCGCCCCGCCAGTTCGACGGCGTCGAGAAAGGCCAATGACTGGCCGACAAAATGGGTCGTTTTCTCCATACCCCAACTTATGGTGAAATTTCCCACCTTGTCGCAAGCGAAATTCCACACTCGACCGAAATGAACTGTCAGAAATGGCGGAAATCCGTGCCTTTCGGCAATTTGGCACGGCCCCTGCAATGCTATGGGCAATCCGCAGATAATCGCGGAACCACATGAAGGCCAAGGTTCAGGGAGTGTATAAAATGGAAGACAACAGCAACAGCGTTCGCGAAATCGGCCAACTGATGTCGGTCGCCGTCGCCGCCCTGCTGGTAGGATCGACCCTGATCCTGGCAGCCGTCGGCCCGGCCCGCGCCAGCGAAACCCCGATCCTCGCCAGCGAAACCCACAATCCGGCAACCCCGCGCTATCTGGCATAAGGGTCGCCCGGTCGTTTCAAGAAAATAGCCAAGACCAGGAGTGACGTTAAAATGGGTATTTTTTCCCGCACCCGCGACATCATCGCCGCCAATGTGACCGATCTGCTCGACAAGGCGGAAGATCCGGCGAAGATGATCCGCATGATCATCCTCGAAATGGAGGAAACCCTGGTCGAAGTGCGCGCGTCCGCCGCCCGCACCATCGCCGACCAGAAGGAAATGCGCCGCCACATCGCCAAGCTGACCGCGTTGCAGGACAGCTGGACCGAAAAGGCGCAGCTTGCGCTTTCCAAGGATCGCGAAGACCTGGCCAAGGCGGCGCTCGTTGAACGGCAGAAGGCGACCGACATGGCCGAGCATCTGAGCCATGAGATCGAGACGCTGGACGAAGCGCTGCGCGCCGCCGAAGAGGATATCGCCAAGCTGCAGGCGAAGCTCCGCGAAGCGCGCGTGCGCCAGAACAGCCTGGTCACCCGGATGCAGAGCGCGGAAAACCGCCTGCGCGTGCGCGAAGCCTATGCCGGCGAGAAGGTCAATGAGGCGTTTGCGCGTTTCGACCTGCTGGAACGCCGGGTCGACATGGCCGAAGGCCGCGCCGACGCGATGGACCTGGGCAGCGCCCCCAAGACGCTGGAAGAAGAGATTGCCGAGCTGCGCTCCGCCGACAAGGTGGATGCCGACCTCGCCGCGCTCAAGGCCAGCATGAATAAGGGGGACTGATCCGATGGAAGAGATTTTTCTGCCCATCATCGTCTGCGGCATGTTGTTCATCGGCATGCCGTGGCTGATCTTCCACTATGTCACCAAGTGGAAGCAGGCCCCCAAGATCACCGACGAGGATGAGAAGCTGCTGGATGAACTCCACCTTCTCGCCCGTCGGATGGAAGAGCGGCTGCAGACGGTCGAACGGATCGTCGCCGCCGACAACCCCGATTTCCGCCCGCATCGTCCGCAGGAGCCGGGCGAATTCACCTTCGACCGGAGAAACTGACATGACCGCCCGCCGCACCAAATTCTACCTCAACAAGGCCGACGGCAAATGGATGGGCGTCTGCTCCGGCATTGCCGACTATAGCGGGATCGACGTCGTGTGGGTCCGCGTCGGCGCGGTGCTGGTGACGCTGATGGGGGCTTTCCCCTGGACGCTGATCGCCTATTTCGCCGCTGCCTATTTCGCCGACAACAAGCCATCGGGTCTCTATGCCGATCGCGACGACGAGAAATTCTGGCAGGGCGTGCGGACCAATCCGACCCGCTCCACCCGCGACGTCCGGTCCAAGTTCCGCGATATCGATCGCCGCCTCGCGGACATCGAAATCTACTACACCAGCCGCAATACGCGCCTGGCCGATGAAATCGATCGTCTGCGCTGACATTTTGCAGGGGGAAGTAAGATAATGGACCCGACACCCTATTTCATCATGGGCCTGCTTTGCGGGACGACTGCCACCTTGATGATCCAGGCCTATGGCCGACGCAAGGTCGCCCGTGCGACGGCGCAGATCGCGGTGAGCAGCATCGACCAGGACCAGCAGATCATGACGCATGAGTTGCGCGAACGGGTCAAGGTTTTGGAACAGATCATCACCGATCAACCGGCGCGGCTGGCGGATCGCATCGAAAGCCTGCGCTGAGCAGTCTGGGCCATATAACGGGGAGTTAAAGCCATGTATGTCGGTGGACCTTTCTTTGTCCTGGCGATCATCGCCATGTCGACTTTGGGCTGGATGTTCACCACCTGGGTCCGTGCCCGCCACGGCTATCCGGTGGAAAATGAATGGACCGGCACCGTTGATCGAACGGACGCCGACGCTGGTCGAAAAATCGACCTTCTGTCGCGCGAAAACGAAAAGCTGGTGGGCAAGATCAGCCGCCTGGAGGAACGCATCGCCGTGCTGGAGCGGATCGCCACCGATCCCGCCACCCGCACCGCGCACGACATCGAGGCGCTGCGCTGAGGCGCAGCTGGCAAGGGAGTAGAGATGATGTTTCCATTTGAAGATTTTGCGCAAGTCGGCATGATCCTGGGTGCGCTTGCTATTGGCGGCTGGATATTCACGACCTGGTTGCGGGTGAAAAATGGCTACCCGCTGGAAAATAGCTGGGGCAAGCCGATCTATCCGCAGAAAAACGAGGAAATGGTCGAGCGCATCAAATTGCTGAGCCAGGAAAATGCCCAGCTGCGCGCCGAGATCGGGTCGATGAAGGACCGGCTGGCCGTGGTCGAGCGGATCGTCACCGACGAGAGCCACCAGCTGACTCGCGAGATCGAGCAGCTGCGCAGCGTCGCCAACTGATCCCGGCACAAGAACAGGGAGTTAAGGGAATGGGACCGTTTGAAATGGTCGTCGCCATCGTCGCGATCACCGCCATCGCCAGCGTCATCCGCGCGCGATACGGCGTGGTCCGGCACGATAAGGGCGAAACGCTGGTCGCACGCGGGCCGGACCCCGACACCGAGAGGCTGCGCGCCGAAGTGAAGGGGCTGAAAGAGCGGGTCGCCGTGCTGGAACGGCTGGCGACCGATGGCTCCACCGCGCTGGAGCGGGAATTCGAAAAGCTGCGGGACCGCGACTAAGCGCGGTTCGCTTCGACAGGGAGGCACATATGCAGGACCCCTATCTTTATCTGGCCATGGCCCTGACCACCCTGGCGGGCGTGGCGATCATCGCGGTGGCGGCCTTGCGCGGCTGGGACGGCTGGCTGGCGCTCAAGCGCGCCGAACTGAACCGCCGCGCCGACGACGCCGCCCCGCCATCGGCGGTCGCGCGGATCGAAGTCGCCGACCTCAAGGAACGCATCCGCAAGCTGGAAGCGATCGCGGCGGGGGTGGATTTGTGAGGGCATGCCACCACCCGCTGGCGATTGACAGGAACAGGTGGCGGTCCTAGCGCGGCGGCATCATGGCCAGCATCATCGCGACTGAAGACAGCCGTTTCGGCCTGCGCCGCCAGGTCCGCCTGGCCGGGCCGCTCAACCTGTCGAGCGGCGCGACGCTGGGGCCGGTCGATATCGCCTATGAAACCTATGGGCAGTTGGATGCCGACGGGGCCAACGCCATCCTGATCTGCCATGCGCTGACCGGCGACCAATATGTCGCGTCGGAGCATCCGGGCACGGGCAAGCCCGGCTGGTGGTGGCGGATGGTGGGCGAGGGCAAGCCGGTCGATCCCGCGCGCCATTTCATCGTCTGCGCCAATGTCATCGGTAGCTGCATGGGGTCGAGCGGCCCGGCCAGTATCGATCCTGTGACGGGCGACCCTTATGCGATGCGCTTTCCGGTGCTGACCATTGCCGACATGGTGCGGGCGCAGGCCTTACTGCTCGACCATCTGGGCGTCGCGCGGCTGTCGGCGGTGATCGGCGGGTCGATGGGGGGCATGCAGGCGCTGACCTGGCCGACCCTCTTCCCCGACCGGGTCGAAAGCTGCGTCGTCATTGCCTCGACCGCACGGCATAGCGCGCAGAATATCGCTTTTCACGAAGTCGGCCGCCAAGCGATCATGGCCGATCCGCAATGGCGCGGCGGCGACTATTATGCCGATGGGCAGGTGCCGAGCGCAGGCCTCGCCGTCGCGCGGATGGCGGCGCATATCACCTATTTGTCCGAAGCCGGGCTGACCGAGAAATTCGGGCGGCGCTTGCAGGGGCGCGACGCCAAGACCTTCGGCTTCGACGCGGATTTCCAGGTGGAAAGCTATTTGCGGCATCAGGGGTTGAGCTTTGTCGATCGGTTCGACGCGAACTCCTATCTCTACATCACCCGCGCGATGGACTATTATGACATTGCCGAGGACCATGGCGGATCGCTGGCCCATGCCTTTACCGCGAGCAAGGCGCGCTTCTGCCTCGTCAGCTTCGATACCGACTGGCTTTATCCCACCACCGAATCGCGGATCATCGTCCATGCGCTGAACGCGAGCGGCGCGCAGGCGAGTTTTGTCGAGCTGTCCAGCCCGTTCGGCCATGACGCCTTCCTGCTCGAATGCCCCGAACTCAACCGGGTGGTCGACGGCTTCCTGAAGGGCGGGCGGGCATGAGCGAGAAGTTGCGGCCCGACCTGGCGCTGATCGCGCGCACGGTGCGGCACGGCGCGCGGGTGCTGGACGTGGGTTGTGGCGAGGGCGCGCTGATGGCGGCGCTGCGCGACAATGCCGGGGTCGATGCGCGCGGGCTGGAGATTGACGGATCGAACGTCGCCGCCGCCGTGGCGCGCGGCCTGTCGGTGGTGCAGGGGGATGCGGACACGGACCTGCGCTACTATCCCGACGCCAGTTTCGACTATGCGATATTGAGCCAGACGCTCCAGACGACGCGGCGGCCGGACCTGGTGGTGGAGGAATTGCTGCGCATCGGCGGGCAGGCCTTCGTGTCCTTCCCCAATTTCGCCCATTGGCGCGGGCGGCTGTCGCTGCTGTGGGGCGGGCGGATGCCGGTAACGCGGCTGTTGCCCGACACCTGGTACGACACGCTCAACATCCACCATGTCACCGTCGATGATTTCCGCGCCCTGGTGAAAGAGCGCGGCTGGACCATCGACGGGCAGTGGTTTTTGAAGGGCGACCGCGAAACCACGCACGCGAACGCCAATCTGTTCGCCGAACATGCGGTGTTTTTGCTGCGCAAATAGCGCCGATCAGTCCGTTTCGGCGGCGAGGTAGACGCGGTTGCGGCCATGTTCCTTGGCCAGGTAGAGGGCGCGGTCGGCGGCCTTGAGCGCGGCGCGGGCGTCTTCATAGGCCAGGACATTGGCGACCCCGGCGGAAAAGCTGACCCGATCCATCCGCTCGCCGGTGGCGCGGTTGACGAGGCTGCGGTTGGCCAGATCCTCGCGCACGCCGTCCACCACTTCGCCCGCTTCGCCCGGCCCCTTGCCGCGGAACAGCATGACGAATTCCTCGCCGCCATGACGGGCGACATGGCAGCGGTCGTTGGACGCCTTGGCCAGCAGGCCCGCCACGAATTTCAACACCCTGTCGCCCGTGTCATGGCCGTGGGTGTCATTGACATGCTTGAAATGGTCGATGTCGCAAAAGGCGACCGAGAGCTGTTCGCCCTGCGCCTGCGCCAGCGCGACTTCCTCGCGCAGCACCGTTTCGAAGGCGCGGCGATTGGGCAGGCCGGTCAGATGGTCATGCTCGGCGGCGCGGCGGGCGGTTTCGAGGCTGGATTTGAGCGCCTTGGTCTGCTTCTGATTTTCGCGGAGCTGGGTTTCGACGAGGCGGGTCTTTTCGACCATCGAGCGGGTGAGGCCGACGAGCCGCGACAGCACCGGTTCGCTATCGCCGCCTTCGACCAGATCCTTGGCCTGTTCCTGCAGCGCCGCGCCATAATCCTTCGCCGAATTGCGCGATTCATGCATCAGGCCGGTGAACTGGGTGAGATTTTCCTCGACCTTGTCGAGCATGGTCGCGAGCGAATCGGGGGTGACTTCATCGGCGCGCTGTTCGGCCGCGATCGTCTCGATCCAGCCATTGGTGATCTTGCCGCGCTCCATCATCACTGCGCGGATCGCCTTTTCCACGCCGATATTCGCGCCGGTCAGATAATCCAGCGCGACGCTGAAATTGATGGGCGTGAGGTCGAGGTCGTGGGCGAAGAGAAAATCACCAATATCTTCATAGAGCTGGCGGCGGCGGTTGATCTCGCGGCTGGACGATGATCCGGCGCGGGGCCGGGCTTCGACTTCCGCGCTTTCCTCCTCCGCCTTGCCCGACAGACCCTTGGCCCAGCGCGTCAGCCGATCGGTAAGCCCATGTTGCGAGCCTGCGGAAGAAGAAGATGCCCCGGTCATGACCCTCATAACGGCAGAGGTGGAACAGGGTTAAGAGCATAGCGGGAAAGAATCGATCCGTCTCCCCTTCCCTCCATGCGCCGTGTCAGATGTCGGCGGCGACCAGCCAGTCGCGGAAGATGCGGACGGCCCGCGTCTGCAGCGCGCGGGGGCGGCAGACGAAGAAATAGCGATAGGGGCTGTCGACATGTGTGTCGGGGAAGAGCCGCACCAGCCGGGTGTCGCCGGACTGGTTGAAATGGCTGGCATGCATGACGGCCACGCCCAGCCCCTGCGCCGCGGCCTCCAGCATCAACTGGCCCGAATCATAATTGTCGATCGCCAGCGGTTGCAGGTCGGGCAGGCCGACCGCTTCCTTCCAGGCGTCGAAGGATTGGGCCATGTCGCGGTGGATCAGCACGGTATGGTTCGCCAGCTCCTGCGGCGCGGTCAGCGCATGGGGCGCTTCGAGCAGTTCGCGCCGCCCGATCAGATAGACTTCGTCATGGTCCAGCTCATGCGCATAGAGCGCCGGATCGATATCCTTGGCCAGCAGCACGATCGCCGCGTCCAGCCCTTCGCCCAGCCGCGCCACCGCATGGGGCGTCGTTTCGATGTCGATATGCAGCTGGGGGTGGAGCGCACGCAGGGCGCCCAGATGCGGGAAGAGACGCTGGGTCGCGAACAGCGGCAGCACCGCCAGCCGCAGCCGCAACTGATTGCCGCCGCTCTGGATATTTTCCAGCGCTTGCGCCAGCGAATCGAGGGCGGGCGCGATGTCGTCGAGCAGCCTTTGCCCTTCGGCATTGATTTCCAGCGCCTGATGCTTGCGGTCGAACAGCGGGCGGCCGATGAAGCGTTCGAGTGCCTGAACCCGACGGCTGAGCGCAGGAGTCGAGAGCGCAAGCTCTTCCGCCGCCGCCTTGACCGAGCCGAGGCGTGCGACCTGCACAAAGGCCTCCAGGGCCGTAAGGGGCGGTAATCTCCGCATGATCTTTTACAATTCCATCGCCGGTGCGCTGCGCCGCGTCATCGCCTGTTATCGAGTGGGCAGCTTCCGGTCTCAAGCATCCTCGCCCTACAGAGCAGGAAAATCAGGCGAATGGCAAGATGCATTTTTTGCAACCGGAACTTTTGCGTTCGCACTTGCAATATCGCGTTTAACGCTACATATAGAGCAGGCCTTTCAGGCATCCTCTCCTAAAACTTTACGGGCTGACCCTTGTGGTCGGCCCTTTTTTTATGCCCAGCGCGTGGCACATGGCCCCCTTTTCGCGGCGGCCGACGTTTCCTATCTCGTTACGGAACAAGAAGGACGGGGTGCCCGATGGCCGATGAGGAAATGACTGGACGCCGCATCCAGGTCGCCAATGCGCGGCCTGAAGATGCAGGACGCGGGCTTGCGCGGCTGCCCTTGACGGTGATGGCCGAATTGCAGCTGAGCGAAGGCGATGTGATCGAGATCGTCGGCAAGCGATCGACGCCTGCGCGCGTGGTGCGTCCGTACAAGGAAGATGAAGGGCTGGACGTGCTGCGCCTCGATGGCTTGCAGCGCGCCAATGCCGGGGCCGGGTCGGGCGATTTCGTCCATATCGAGAAGGTCGAACCGCGCCCCGCCCAGCGGGTCGTGTTCGCGCCTGCACAAAATAATTTACGGCTTCAGGGTCATCCCGAAGCGCTCAAGCGGGTCTTCTTCCAGCGGCCGCTGACCGCGGGTGATGTCGTCGCGACGGCTGGCCAACAGCAGGTGCCGACCGGCGACATGCCGCCGCAATTGCGCCAGATGCTGGCTGCGCCCGCCTATGCGTTGCAGGAAATCCGGCTGGTCGTCGTATCGACCGTGCCCAAGGGCGTGGTGCAGATCGACGCCGAAACCGAAGTCGAACTGCGCCCCGAATATGAGGAGCCCAAGGAAGCCCGGCGCGCCGACGTCACCTATGACGATGTCGGCGGCATGGCCGACACGATCGATCAGTTGCGCGAAATGGTCGAACTGCCGCTGCGCTACCCCGAACTGTTCCAGCGGCTGGGCGTCGATCCGCCGCGTGGTGTGTTGCTGCATGGCCCGCCGGGCACAGGCAAGACCCGGCTCGCCCGCGCCGTCGCCAACGAATCGGAAGCCGAATTCTTCCTGATCAACGGGCCGGAGATCATGGGGTCGGCCTATGGCGAATCCGAAAAGCAGTTGCGCGAGATATTCGAGGCAGCGGCTAAGGCTGCGCCCTCGATCCTGTTCATTGACGAGATTGATTCGATCGCGCCCAAGCGGGGACAGGTGACCGGCGAAACCGAAAAGCGGTTGGTCGCACAATTGCTGACGCTGATGGACGGGCTGGAGCCGCGCACCAATCTGGTGGTGATCGCTGCGACCAACCGCCCGGAGGCGATTGACGAGGCGCTGCGGCGACCCGGCCGCTTCGACCGCGAGATCGTGGTCGGGGTGCCCGACGAGCGCGGTCGGCGCGAGATATTGGGCATCCACACGCGCGGCATGCCGCTGGGCGACAAGGTCGATCTGTCCGAACTGGCGCGCATGACCTATGGCTTTGTCGGCGCGGACCTTGCGGCGCTTTGCCGCGAGGCGGCGATCGAGACGGTGCGCCGCTTCATGCCACGCCTCAATCTGGAGGACGGGACGATCCCGGCCGACGTGCTGGAAGAATTGTGCGTCACGCGCGAGGATTTCATGTCGGCGATCAAGCGGGTGCAGCCATCCGCCATGCGCGAGGTGATGGTGCAGGCGCCCAATATCGGCTGGTCCGATATTGGCGGGCTGGACGATGCGCAGATGCGGTTGAAGGAGGGGGTCGAGCTGCCGCTCAAGAATCCCGATGCCTTCCGCCGGATCGGCATTCGCCCGGCCAAGGGCTTCCTGCTCTATGGCCCGCCCGGCACTGGCAAGACGCTGCTGGCCAAGGCGGTCGCGCGTGAGGCGCAGGCCAATTTCATCGCCACCAAATCGAGCGACCTCTTGTCCAAATGGTATGGCGAAAGCGAACAGCAGATCGCCCGGCTGTTCGCCCGCGCGCGGCAAGTGGCCCCGACGGTCATTTTCATCGACGAACTGGACAGCCTGGTCCCCGCGCGTGGCGGCGGGCTTGGCGAACCGGCGGTGACGGAGCGGGTGGTCAACACCATCCTCGCCGAGATGGACGGGCTGGAAGAGTTGCAGTCCGTGGTGGTAATCGGCGCGACCAACCGGCCGACCCTAGTCGATCCCGCGCTGTTGCGGCCCGGCCGGTTCGACGAGCTGATTTATGTTCCCGTGCCCGAAGAAGCGGGGCGCGCGCGCATATTGTCGATCCATACGGGCAAGATGCCGCTGGCCGAGGATGTCGATCTCGCCTCGCTCGCGGCGCGGACGCAGCGCTTTACCGGCGCGGATCTGGAGGATCTGTCGCGCCGTGCAGGCCTGTTCGCGCTGCGCCAGTCGATGACGGTCGAGAAGGTGACGATGGCACATTTCGAGGCCGCGCTGCTGGAAACCCGCGCGTCGGTGACGCCCGACATGGAGCGGGAATATGAGCAGATCCAGGCGACGTTGAAGCAGAGCGCGATGCAGATCGACCCGATCGGCTTTGTATCGCCTGGCATGGTGCGCGGGCGCGACCGGGCCTGATCGAGCCTCACCGCCGGGGTGACGCGCAGGCGGCGGGGAAACCAATTGCCGCCTGCGCGTTCCTGCCCGATGCGCGCAATGCGGCTTGCAAGGCTTGCCGATTTTTGCGACGCCCGACCGTAATGACAAACAGGCGGATATTGATGGCCTCCATTCCCTTGAAAAAGAACGACAATCGCGCTCGCAAGGGCGCGTTCCTGAGCCAGTGGAGGCTGTTTTTCCGGCAGTTCGTCAAGCATCCCGGCATGATCGGGTCGATCATCCCCTCGTCCACGACGCTGGTGAAGCGCATGCTCGACCCCGTCGATTGGCAGCGCACGCGCCTGTTCGTGGAATATGGGCCGGGCGTCGGCACTTTCACGCAGGCGATCCTCGACCGGATGCACCCCGATGCCACGCTGCTGGCGATCGACCTCAATGTCGATTTCGTCGCCTATCTGGAGGCGCAGATCGATGATCCCCGCCTGCGGGTCGTGCATGGATCGGCCGCCGACGTGCGCCGCTTCATCCGCGAGGCGGGCCATGTTCAGGCCGACTATATCTTGTCCGGCATCCCCTTTTCCACCCTACCCGACGGCGTGGGCGAGGGCATTGCGGCGGAGACGCTTGGAGCGCTGCGGCCCGGCGGGGCCTTCCTCGTCTATCAATATTCGCGCTTCGTGCGCCGCCTGATCGATCCCCTGTTCGGCGAGGTGCAGGATGCGCTGGAATGGCGCAATATTCCGCCCTGCCGCCTGTTTCGCGCGGTGAAGGATGAGGGGCTGGCCAAGGCGGCCTGACGCCGGTCCTATCGCCTTCGCAACGGTCGGCTTTCATGCTAAGCCGCCGCGCACCCGAATGGCGAGAGTGATGATGAACGACCTGACCCAGACCCCCGAAATGCTGATCGCGACGATGGGCGCGCGCGCGCGTCGCGCTGCCGCCGTGATCGCGCAGGCGAGCGACGCGCAAAAGGCCGACGCGCTGCGCCAGGCGGCCCAGGCGCTGCGGGACCAGGCACCGGCGATCATCGCCGCCAATGCGCGCGATATGGACAATGCGGTGGCGAACGGCCTGTCGCCCGCTTTGCTCGACCGGCTGCGGCTGGACGCGGGCCGGGTAGAGGCGACGGCGGCGGGCGTCGAACAAGTCGCAGGGCTGCCCAATCCGCTGGGGAGCGTGATCGACCAGAGCGTGCGCCCCAATGGGCTGGACCTGCGCCGGGTGCGGGTGCCGCTGGGCGTGATCGGCATCATCTATGAAAGCCGGCCCAATGTGACTGCCGACGCCGCAGCGCTGTGCTTGCGCGCGGGCAATGCGGTGATCCTGCGCGGCGGCAGCGAGGCGAAGGAGAGCAACCGCGCGATCCACGCCGCGATCGTCGAGGGGATCGTCGCCGCTGGCCTGCCCGCCGATGTCGTGCAACTGGTGCCCACCACTGATCGCGCGGCGGTCGGCGCGCTGCTCAAGGCGGCCGAATTTGTCGACCTGATCGTGCCGCGCGGCGGCAAAAGCCTGGTCGCGCGCGTGCAGGACGAAGCGCGCGTGCCCGTGCTGGCCCATCTCGACGGGATCAACCACAGCTATGTCGATGGCGCAGCAGACCCGACGATGGCGCAGCAATTGGTGGTCAATGCCAAGATGCGCCGTACTGGCATTTGCGGCGCGACCGAAACGGTGCTGATCGACCGCGCTTATGCCTATGCCCCCGCGCTGGTCGGGGCGCTGCTCGACGCGCAATGCGAAGTGCGCGGCGACGAAGCGGTGCAGGCGATGGACGCGCGGGTGAAGCCCGCCGACGAGGCCGATTGGGACACTGAATATCTCGACGCGATCGTGTCGGTTCGGCTGGTCGATGGCGTGGAGGAAGCGATCGCCCATATCGCCGCCCATGCCAGCCACCATACCGACGCGATCATCACCGACGATGCCGCCACCGCCGAGCGCTTCCTCAATGCGGTGGATAGCGCCATCGTGATGTGGAACGCCTCGACCCAGTTCGCCGATGGCGGCGAGTTCGGGCTGGGCGCGGAAATCGGCATTTCCACCGGACGGTTGCACGCGCGCGGGCCGGTCGCGCTGGAGGGGCTGACGACGTACAAGTGGATCGTGCGGGGGACGGGGCAGGTTCGGCCCTGACCGCATAAAGGGCGACCGCCACACCTCTCCCGCCTTCGCGGGAGAGGGAGGGGCCCGCGCCGAAGGCGTGGGAGGGTGAGGGTCTGTCTAACGCTGCAAGAAAGGCCCTCACCGACTGCGACTAGGCAGCACGCTGCCAAGTCTTCATAGCCTCTCCCGCGAAGGCGGGAGAGGGCGGGGTTGGGCCTTTGCCTTACCCCTTCACCACTTCGTCGATGGCTTTCAGCTTCGCGAGCATGGGTGCGACCCAGTCGAGCGGCAGCATGACCGGGCCGTCGGAGGGGGCGTTGTCGGGGTCTTGGTGGGCTTCGGCGAAGATCGCCGCGACGCCGGCCGCGATCGCGCTGCGGGCGAGGAGCGGCGCATATTCGCGTTGGCCGCCGGATGCGGAGCCCAGGCCGCCCGGCTGTTGCACCGAATGGGTGGCGTCGAAGACGACCGGATAGCCGGTCTGCGCCATCACGGGCAAAGCGCGCATGTCGCTGACCAAGGTATTGTAGCCGAAACTCGCGCCGCGTTCGGTCAGCAGGATGCGGTCATTGCCGGTCGAGGCGACCTTTTGCGCGACCGCCGCCATGTCCCAGGGGGCCATGAACTGCCCCTTCTTGACGTTGATGACCGCGCCCGTCCGCCCGGCGGCGAGCAGCAAGTCGGTCTGGCGGCAGAGGAACGCCGGGATCTGGAGAATGTCCACCGCCTGCGCGGCGGCTTCCACCTGGCCCGCATCATGCACGTCGGTCAGGACCGGGCAGCCCAGCGTCGCCTTGACCTCCGCCAGGATGGCGAGGCCTGCGTCGATGCCGACGCCGCGCTGGCCCGATACCGATGTCCGGTTGGCCTTGTCGAAACTGCTTTTGAAGATGAAGGGCACGCCCGCTTGCCGCGCGATCTGCGCCAGCGCGTCGGCCATGAACAGCGCATGGTCGCGGCTTTCGATCTGGCAGGGGCCGGAAATGAGAACGAAGGGCAGGTCGTTGCCGAAGGTGACGGAACCTGTGGAAATATGGTTGGGGCTGGTCATGGCGCTCATTTGGGCGCTTTGGCGAAGCGGCGCAACAATTGCCCGCGCCACAGCCCCTTGCCCGGATGATAGTTCCAGCAGAACCAGCCAAAGGCGAGGCAGGCGATGAGGGACGGCAAAGCCATCGGGTCGCCCTGTCCCTTCATATGGCGGTAAAAGGCCATGTCGGCGCGCCAGCGGTCCCGCTCGCTGCCGCCGCCATTGATGCCATAGGCATTGTCATGTTTCCTACAGCCGATGTTTCGGTTGTATTTGCGATGGTCTATGAAATAGCAATAGTCGCGTTCGGGTGTGCTCATGCCCCGATTAGGGCTGGGTCAGTGCAAAAGTTCAAGCGTAAAGTCTTCTACCTCGGCGGTTTCGATCCGCGCGGCGTGCGTTTCTATCATCAGCTCTACCGCGAACAGGCGGCGCGCTATCATAAGCTCACGGGGGAGGATGTGACCGTCGGCGCGCGGCGCGCCGGGCCGGACGGGTCGCTGGTGTCGGTGCAATGGGATGTCGCCAATGAACAGGCGGGCGTTGCGGTCGATTATGAATATCTGCGCTGGGAAGATTTGATCGCCAAGGTGTGGATCCGCAATCCGCTGCCGCTGGCACTGCGGGCGGCGCGGGCCTATGTCGGCCATGCGCGCTTCATGCAGTTCGGGCGGATGCGCAAGCTGCGCTCCGGGCCGGTCATCACCATCCTCTATCCGCCGCTGTTTGCGGTGCTGATCCCGCTGTTGCTGGCTTTGGTGCCAACGTTGTTGCTGGCGCTGCTGCTGCCTTTCTGGGTCAGTGCGCTGGTCGGCGTCGGCATTAGCGCACTGCTGTCGGGGCGTTTGCTGGCCAAGCTGGTCGTGCCCTGGCTATTGCGGTTCATGACCTATCATGGCGCGCTGGCCGCCGATGGGCCGGGCGCGGAGCTTGATGCGCGGCTCGATCAGTTTGCCGTCCGTATCGCAGCGGAACTGGACGGCGATTGGGACGAAGTGCAGATCGTTACGCACAGCGCGGGCACCATATTGGGCATGAGCATATTGCGCCGGGTGTTTGCCTTGCGCGGCGGCGCGGCGCTGCCCGACCATGCCGTCATGGTGGGTATGGGGCAGGTGGTGCCGGTGATCGGCCTGCGCCGCGACGCGCGCTGGTATCATGCGGATCTGGCGGCGCTGGCGGACAAGGCGTTCCGCTATGTCGATATTTCGTCGCCGCCTGACGGCGCGGCTTATTATAACGTCAATCCGCTGCGCCTTGTCGCGGATCAATATGTCGCGCGGGTGGACATGCTATCGCCGCGCTTCCATCTCTTCTATCAGCCGGACAATTATCATGGCGGCTGGTCGAACAAATATGAGGCGCATTTCGACTATCTGCGCGTGGGTGACCGGCTTTCGCCGCTCGATTTCATCAGCCTGACCGCTGGCCCCCGCACCGTGGACGAAGCCGTCGCCGCCTTCAGGACGATTCCTTGACCGATCTTTTTACGCCCCCCTATCCGCAGCCGCCCCGCACCAAGCGTGGCCTGATCAAGCGGTTCCTGCGTGGCTGGCATAGCTGGATCCATGTACTGTTCGACAAAAGCTATACGATGAAGATGGGTGAGATCCGCCTGCCCGGCCGGACCATGTATATTGCCAATGAGCTGAGCCTGGTGGACCAGATATTGCGCGGCGGCACGGCGTTCCCCAAGCATAGCGAACTGGTCCGCAATCTCGATCCGCTGATCGGCAACAGCGTCTTTTCCGCCAATGGCGCGGATTGGGAAAGCCAGCGGGCGATGGTCAATCCCGCCTTTGCCCACACCGCGCTGGGGCGGACCATGCCGCTGATGGTCGCGGCGGCCGATGATCTGGTCGCGCGGCTGGACGCGGCCGATCGCGCAGCGCCGGTCGATATTGATCCCATGATGACGCATGTCGCGGCCGACATCATCTTCCGCACGCTGTTTTCGCAGGCGCTGGACGCGGCGCGATCGAACATCATCCACACCGCCTTCGGCAAATTCCAGCGGCTGGCGCATAGCGCGTCGATGCTGCGCCTGTACGGCATTCCCGCCGGTTGGTTCGAGACGCGGTCGAAAGGCCCGGCGCGCGCCATTCATGATGTGTTCCGCCCGATCGTGGAGGCGCGCTATGAGGGCTGGCATGCGCGCGGGCAAGCGCCGCATCGCGACATTCTCCAGTCGCTGATCGAGGCGAAACATCCCGAAACCGGGGAATCCTTCACCTGCAATCAGGTGATGGAGCAGGTGTCGACTATCTTCCTCGCGGGGCATGAGACATCGGCCAGCACCATGACCTGGGCGCTCTATATGCTCGCCGAATGTCGGCATATTCAGGACCGCGTCCGGGCGGAAATCAGCACGGTGGCGGGCGACGCGCCGCTGACCGCCGCGATGCTCAAGGAGATGGCGCAGCTCCGCAATATCTTCCGTGAGACGCTACGCCTCTATCCGCCCGTCTCCTTCCTGCCGCGCGAAGTCACCTGTCCCATGGATATGCGCGACAAGCATCTGGAGACTGGATCAATGCTGGTCGTCGCGCCGTGGCTGACCCAGCGCAACAAGGATAATTGGGCCTGCCCCCATGCCTTCGACCCCGATCGGTTCGATGAACCCGCCAATGCCGACATGGCGAAACAGGCCTGGTTCCCGTTCGGTCGGGGGCCGCGCGTGTGCGTCGGGGCGGGCTTTGCGCAGCAGGAGGTGATGACGGTGATCGCCGCGGTCGTGCGGCGCTTTGCCCTGAGCGTGCCGCCGGGGTTCAAGCCCGAACCGATCAGCCGCCTGACCATTCGGCCAAGGAGGGGGATGCCGTTGTTGTTCGGGGCTGTGGGTGATTAAAAGATGATGCTTTGCCTTGCCCGTTCGTCCTGAGTAGCCATTGAGCGAAGCCGAAATGGCGTATCGAAGGATTGAGCGGGGCGCGGATGCTTCGATATGCGCCTTCGACAAGCTCAGTCGCTACTCAGCACGAACGGATGTTGAGAAACCTATAGTCATCGCTCTCGAAAAGGCGGTGAGGGCTACGCCCCTCCCGCCATCTCCTCCTCCGGCACGACATCGACCATCAGTTGCAGGCTTTGCCCGCCGCCGCCGACGAACAGCCCGTCCATCGGCGCGACGTCGGCATAGTCGCGGCCCATGGCGACGAAGAGATGGCCGTCGCCGGTGATGACGCCATTGGTGGGATCAAAGCCGATCCAGCCCCGCGTGCGCCCGCACCACAGCATGACCCAGGCATGCATGGCGTCCGCGCCGATCAGGCGCGGCTTGCCGGGCGGCGGATAGGTGCGCAGATAGCCGCTGACATAGGCGGCGGGCAGTCCGGCGAGGCGTAGCGCGACCACCATGACATGGGTGAAATCCTGGCACACGCCATGGCGCGCGGCAAAGGCGTCGGCGACCGGGGTGGCCGCGTCGGTGCTGCCCGGTTCATAGCGAAATTCGGCGCGGATGCGCTGCGCGAGGTCCAGCGCAGCGGCGACGATCGGCCGGTCGGGGGACAGGCCATCGCCGACCCAGGCGCCGATCTCGGCCAGCAGCGGTGCGCGCACCGAGGCGTAGAGATAATGGGCGGGTGCCGCCGGTCCCATGTCGCGTTCGGCCAGCGCCGCCTGCGCCACCGCGCCGATGGTGGGATCATCCGCCTGCGGCACGATCGCGCCGCCCTGCACGCCGATGCGGAAGCGGCTTTCGATGGTGAGCTGGCGGATCGGGCTTTCGATCACCAGCCGGGCGACATGGACCGGCCAGGCGCCGGGGCGCGAATCGATCGCCGATGGCAGCGGATCGACCTCCAGCGCATAGTCGGACGTCCATTGGCCCGGCCAGGGCGCGGGCCGCAGCCGCAGGTTGAAGCGGGCCAGCCGCATCGGGCTGGCATAGCGCAGGATGGTGCGGTGCCGGACATGGTAGATCATGACAGCAGGTCCATCGTCTCGGTCTTGCGGACCTGCAGGAAATAGCGCTGGCCGATCGCGTCGGAGAGGCCGAGCAGCCGGTTTTCGACATCGGCAATATCCGCCATGGTCAGCATGTCGCCGGTCAGTGGTGCGAGCCGCGCCACCAGCGCATCGGCGCGGCGCAGCGGTTCTTCGGGCATGCCGTCGGCGCGCAGCGTGGGGAGGGCGGCGATATGCTCCGCCAGCCGCGCCGCCTGATAGACGATCGCGCGCGGATTATGCGGCTCCAGCGCGACGAGATCGCGCACCGGCGGCAGCGCCGGGCCGGTCAGATAGCGGGTGCGATAGCTGATCTGGCTGTCCTGCAGGTCGAGCAATACGGTCAGGTCGTCGGCGCTGGCCCCATCGCCGCCGAACAGGCTGACGAGGCGACAGCCATTGATCGCGCGCTCCATGCGGCGGCCCATATCATGGAAGCGCCAGGCTTCGGTGCGCGCCATATTCTCCGCCGCCAGGCCCGACAGCGCGGAAATCCGTTCGATCATGCGGGAGGTGGCGTCGAGCAGCGTCTCGGTCACCGCGCCGTCGAAGCGGGGCAGTGGCAAGCGCACCAGCCGCCACACATCGCTCGCCAGCCGGTCGCGCAGCCCTTCGCCGATATTGGCGACCCGGCCCATCAGCGTCCGCACGCTGCCGCTTTGCTGGGCGTCTCCCAGGGCGCTGGCGCAGAGCGGGCCGACCGCGCCGCGACTGCTGGGGATTGCGCCCCATAGCGCCAGTTGCCCGACCAGCCGCGCCATGGTGGGCGAAGCAAGCGAGGGGCCGATATCCGCCTCGATCGATCCGCCGACGATCGCGCGGATCAGCCGCAGCGTCATTTCGGTGCGCTCGATATAGCGGCCCAGCCAGAAGAGATTGTCCGCCGCCTTGGCCGGCAGCATCCCCCCCACCCGCCGGATCGCGGGCGCGCCGCCGGAGCCGAGCAGCGTGTCGGGCGGCACGGGCTGGCTGTCGATGACGCACATGTCGGCGGACATGTCGCCCCGCCCCATGAGCGCGGCGCGGATGTCGCCATGGCCCGCGAGGCGCGCGAAGGCACCGGGCATCACGCGCCACTGGCCGAGCGCATCGCGCGCCACGAACACGCGCAGGGTGAAGGGCAGAGGGGTCAATTGCCCGTCGACGATGGCGGGGGTGGTCGACAATTTCACGACTTCCTGCCCGACATAGTCCATCGGCCGCCGCGCCATGGCGTCGAGCAGGGCGGCGCGTTGATCCTTGTCCAGCGCCGATCCAGGGGCGAAATGCGCGTCGGGCAGGCCCGCCACGGTCTGATCGAAGGCGGAACCGACAACCAGTTCGTCCAGCCGGTCGCGGACATGGGCGCATTCCTTGGTCTGGCCGCACCACCAGGTCGCGATATTGGGCAGGATCAGTTCCTCGCCCAGCACCGCGCGCGCCAGTTGCGGCAGGAAGGCGGCGAAGGCGCGCGATTCGATCACGCCCGCGCCCGGCCAGTTGCTGACCATCAAGCCGCCGCGCGCGCAGGCATCATAGAGGTCGGGCACGCCGATGCGCGACTTGCTGTCGAAGGCGAGTGGGTCGAGGAAGCGGCTGTCGAGCCAGCGCCACAGCCCGTCGATCCGCTTCAAGCCCTGAATGGTGCGGACGAACAATTGCCCGTCGGTGACGATCAGATCCTCGCCCTCGACCAGCAACAGGCCAAGATAGCGGGCGAGATGCGCCTGTTCGGCATAGCTCTGGTTGAAACGGCCGGGCGTCAGCAGGCCGATGCGCGGGTCGGACCGGGCGCAATCGGCGGCCAGCCCCCGGCGCAATTCGTCGAAAAAGGGCGCGAGCCGCCGCGTGTTCATCGCGCCCAACAGGTCGCCGGTGGCGCGCGAGAGAGCGAGGCGGTTTTCCAGCGCATAGCCCACCCCCACCGGGGTCCGCACCCGGTCGGACAGGACGCGCCACTCGCCCGCCGGGCCGCGCCCGATATCGGCGGCGTAGAAATGGAGCTGATGCCCCTGCGGCGGCGGCGCGCCGTTCATGACGCGCCAATAATGGGCGCTGCCGGTCACGATGCTGGCGGGCAGATTGCCGTCCCTGACCAGCGATTGGGTGGAATAGATGTCGGCGATAACCCGTTCGAGCAGGTCGGCGCGCTGGGCGAGGCCGCGTTCGATATGCGCCCATTCGTCCGCGCCGATCAGCAGCGGCACTGGCCCCAGTGGCCAGGCGCGTTCCTGTTCGTCGCCGGTCAGGCGGAACGCCATGCCCAGGTCGATCGCCTGCCGCCCGACATGGTCGGCCAGCGTCGCGGGATCGCCCTGCGCCTGCGCCGACAGCCGTTCCAGCATCGTGCGCCAGCGCGGGGCCATGGCGGGCGATGCATCGGCGAACAAATCCCCTGCCGGTGCGGCGGCGAGATAGGCGTCGGCCCATCCCCCCGCCGCGCCGGGCGGGGCCGCGGCGTCGGCGGCCATCACAGCCCCGGTTGTTTGAAGCGCAGGTCCAGCGTCATCGGAAATTCGCTGGCCATTTCGGCGGCGGGCATGTCGACTTGGCCGGGGGTATGGCCATAATCCTGGAACCGCGCCTTGCGCCGCGCTTCGGCCTCATAACCGTTGATCGGCAGCGTGTCGTAATTGCGGCCGCCCGGATGCGCGACATGATAGACGCAGCCGCCCAACGACCGGCCGCTCCAACTGTCCAGCACATCGAAGGTCAGCGGCGCATTGGCGGGAAGATGGGGGTGGAGGCAATTGGCTGGTGCCCATGCCTTGTAGCGCACGCCGCCCACCGCTTCGCCGGGAACGCCGGTGGCGGTCATCGGCACCTGCCGCCCGTTGCACGCGACGATATGGCGTCCGGCGACCAGGCCCGTGGCGCGCACCTGCAGCCGTTCGGTCGATGAGTCGACATAGCGCACCGTGCCGCCGATCGCCCCGGTTTCGCCCAGCACGTTCCAGGGTTCGAGCGCATGGGCGATTTCCAGGCCCACGCCGCCCGCATCCACCGTGCCATGGACCGGGAAGCGGAACTGGCGCTGCGCCTCGAACCAGTTGGGGTCGAAATCATAGCCCGCACCGCGCAGGTCGGACAGGATCTCCAGAAAATCGGCCCAGACGAAATGGGGCAGCATGAAACGGTCATGCAGCGTCGTGCCCCAGCGCACCAGATGGCCCTGTTGCGGCTGCCGCCAGAACCAGGCGGTCAACGCGCGGAGCAGCAATTGCTGCGCCAGGCTCATGCGCGCTTCGGGCGGCATTTCGAACCCGCGAAACTCCAGCAGGCCGAGCCGCCCGGTGGGACCATCGGGCGAGAACATCTTGTCGATGCAGATTTCGGTGCGGTGGGTGTTGCCCGTCACATCGACCAGCAGGTTGCGGAACAGCCGATCGACCAGCCAGGGGGGCGGCGCAGCCCCTTCGCCCGTGAACGGGTTGGGCACCTGCGCCAGCGCGATCTCCAGCTCGTACAGGCCATCATGCCGCGCCTCGTCGATGCGCGGCGCCTGGCTCGTCGGGCCGATGCAGAGGCCCGAAAAGAGGTAGGAGAGCGAGGGATGGCGCTGCCAATAGAGGACGAAGCTCTTGAGCAAGTCGGGCCGCCGGATGAAGGGCGAATCGCCCAGCGTCGGTCCGCCCAGCACGATATGATTGCCGCCGCCGGTGCCGACCGATCGGCCATCGACCATGAATTTGTCGGCGGTCAGCTGACATTCGCGGGCATGGTCATAGACTTGCTGGGTGATATGAACCGTCTCGTCCCAGCTGGCGGCGGGCTGGACATTCACTTCGATCACGCCGGGGTCGGGCGTGGCCTTCAGCACGTCGATGCGCGGGTCCGGCGGCGGCGAATAGCCTTCGATCCGCACGGGAATGCGCAGCGCTTCGGCGGCGGCCTCGACCTCGGCGATCAGCTCCAGATAATCTTCCAGCGCCTGTACCGGGGGCAGGAAGACCGAGAGATAATGGCCGCGCGGCTCGACCGTCACGGCGGTCCGCACCGCGCCTTCGATGATGACCTGCTCGACCCGCTCCTGCGCGGCCATGCCGCCTTCGGGACCGGCGACCCGCTGCGACTGTTGCGCGCGCACTTCCTCGACGCTCGCCTGTTCGACGATCTGGGTGCGGAAATCGGGCAGCGGTTCGCGCGGCTCGCTGGTGTCGCGGGGGTGGATATAGGGATAGTCGGATGGCGGCACATAGGGCAGCGACCCCAGCGGCAGGCGATAGCCCAGCGCCGAATCGCCCGGCACCGCGAACAGCTTGCCGCGCCGCAACTGCCAGATTTCGCTCTGCCAGCGGGGCTTGGCGACCTGGCTTTGCCAGCGCTGGACCGGCAGCACATAGCCGACCGGCTGGTCCAGGCCACGCTCGAACGTCTTGACCATCCGCGCCCGCGCTTCGGGGTCGCTGATCTTGGGATCGTCGGGGCTGGCGTTGATCGGCAGGTCGGCTTCCTTCACCGCCCAGACCGCCGGATCTTCATAGACCGCATGGGTATATTCGTCGGTAAAGCCCATATTCCCGGCCATATGGCTGAGGAAAGCGCGGGCGTCCTGCGGCGTGACGGTGCGCGCGCCGTCGGGCGCATCGTCGGGCGCGATCAGGCTTTCGTCGCGCCAGATCGGCGTGCCATCCTTGCGCCAATAGACCGCATAGGCCCAGCGCGGCAGGCTTTCGCCTGGATACCATTTGCCCTGGCCATGATGCAGCAGGCCGCCGGGCGCAAAGGTCGCGCGCAGCTTGCGGATCAGCCGGTCGGCATAGGCCGCCTTGGTTGGTCCCACCGCATCGCCATTCCATTCGCCCGCATCACCGCCATCGACCGCCACGAAGGTCGGCTCGCCCCCGGTGGTCAGGCGCACATCTTGGCGCTTCAGGTCGGCATCGACTTGTGCGCCGAGCGCCATCACCGCGTCCCAGCGGCTGTCGGTGAATGGCTTGGTGATCCGCACGGCTTCGGCAATGCGCGACACGTTCATCGCGAACTCGAAATCGACTTCGGCGGGTTCGGCCATGCCGCTGATCGGTGCGGCGGACTTGTAGTGCGGCGTCGCGCAGAGCGGAATATGGCCTTCGCCCGCGAACATGCCGCTGGTCGCGTCCAGCGCCACCCAGCCTGCGCCGGGCACATAGGCCTCCGCCCAGGCATGGAGGTCGACGACGTCCTGCGTCACGCCCTTTGGCCCTTCGATTGGCTCGACATCGGCGACCAGCTGGATCGAATAGCCCGACACGAAACGCGCGGCAAAGCCCAGCCGGCGCAGTAATTGCACCAGCAGCCAAGCCGAATCGCGGCACGATCCCGTGCCGATCTCCAGCGTCTCTTCCGGCGTCTGCACGCCCGCTTCCATGCGGATGACATAGCCGACCTGCTGTTGCAGGCGGCGGTTCACCTCGACCAGGAAATCGACCGTCCGGCTTTGAAATCCATCATATTGCGCCACCATCGCGTCGAACATCGGCCCTTGCGGTTCGATGTCGAAATAGGCGGCGAGGTCGGTCTTCAGCTGATCATCATAGGCGAAGGGGTAGGTCTCCGCATAAGGCTCGACGAAGAAATCGAACGGATTGATGATGTCGAGGTCCGCGAGCAGATCGACCTGGATGCGGAAATGATCGACCGGATCGGGAAACACCACGCGCGCCAGCCAGTTGCCGTGCGGATCCTGCTGCCAGTTCAGAAAATGGTTCGCCGGCTCGATCTTCAGCGCATAATTGGGGACTTTGGTCCGGCTATGCGGCGCGGGGCGCAGGCGGATGACCTGTGGCCCCAGGCGGATCGGGCGATTGTAACGATAGGCGGTGAGGTGGTGGAGTGCGGCTTTGAGCATAGCCGCGATCAAACGCTACCCCCTGCTGCAATGCAACAGCCAATCGCGCGGGCCGTGCAAATTCTAGGGAGTGCCCAGCCGCCCGCGCCGATAGCGCCGCCGCAGCACCGCGCCTGCGATCAGCAGCGGCGTCGCCATCAGCATCAGCCCCATGCCGATCAGGCTGGGCGACCAGCCCATGATGCTGTGCAGGCCAAAGGCTGAGGGCGCGAGCAGCAGCAGAAATCCGGCGGTCAGCAACCACAGGCCCCAGCGGCGGGGCCGTACCGCGACCATGCGATATTCATGCCGCCACGCCTTGCGGCCTTCCTTGGTCGACAGATCGGGAGCGGGATGAGTGGACATAAGGGCTGGACTCATGCCGCGAACAGCTTACCCTGTCCAGCATCCCCGGGGGACCGTCCGCAGACGGTTGAGAGGCAGCTATGTGGCTGCGACCCGTTGAACCTGATCCGGCTGACACCGGCGTAGGGAGGGTCAGCGCGCCGTCACACCGCCCGCCGTCACTCTCTTTCGCCCATGAAGGAGAGATAAGAATGGCAGATGTTCCCGCCCGCACCGAAATCGGCGTCACCACTGGCCCCATCAGGGGATCGCGCAAGATTCATGTCGGCCCGCTGAAGGTTGCGATGCGCGAAATCACGCTGGAGCCGGGCAGCGGCGAAGCGCCGGTGCGCGTCTATGACACGTCCGGCCCTTACACCGACCCGGCAGCGCAGATCGACATTCGCGCGGGCCTGCCAACGCTGCGCCACGACTGGATCGTCGGGCGGGGCGATGTGGAGGCGTATGACGCGCGGGAGGTGCGGCCGGAGGATAATGGGCTGAAAGGCCCGGATCGCAGCGGCGGAGTCGCGCAATTTCCGCTGGGGGCGCGTCGTCCCCTGCGCGCCAAGGCGGGCGCGAATGTCAGCCAGATGCATTATGCCCGTCGCGGCATCATCACGCCGGAAATGGAATATGTGGCTGAGCGCGAGAATCTGGGCCGGGCGCGGCTTTCCGAATATGTCCGCGACGGGCAGGATTGGGGCGCGGACATCCCCGATTATGTGACGCCCGAATTTGTGCGCGACGAAGTGGCGCGTGGCCGGGCGATCATCCCCAGCAACATCAACCATCCCGAATCCGAACCGATGGCGATCGGCCGCAATTTCCTGGTCAAGATCAACGCCAATATCGGCAACAGCGCCGTCGCATCCGACGTCGCGGCCGAAGTCGACAAGCTGGTCTGGTCGATCCGCTGGGGTGCGGACACGGTGATGGACCTGTCCACCGGCCGCAACATCCACGACACGCGCGAATGGATCATCCGCAACAGCCCCGTGCCGATCGGCACCGTGCCCATCTATCAGGCGCTCGAAAAGGTCGGCGGCGTCGCCGAGGATCTGACCTGGGAGATTTTCCGCGACACGCTGATCGAGCAGGCGGAACAGGGAGTCGATTATTTCACCATCCATGCGGGCGTGCGGCTGCCCTATATCCCCATGACCGCCAAGCGCGTGACCGGCATCGTGTCGCGCGGCGGCTCCATCATGGCGAAATGGTGCCTCGCCCATCATCGCGAGAGCTTCCTCTACGAACGGTTCGACGAGATCAGCGAGATCATGAAGGCCTATGACATCGCCTATTCCTTGGGCGACGGGCTGCGCCCCGGTTCGATCGCCGACGCCAATGACGAGGCGCAATTTGCCGAACTCTATACGCTGGGCGAACTGACCAAGCGTGCCTGGGAACAGGATGTGCAGGTGATGATCGAGGGGCCGGGCCATGTGCCCATGCACAAGATTAAGCAGAATATGGAAAAGCAGCTCGAAGCCTGCGGCGAAGCGCCCTTCTACACGCTGGGGCCGCTCACCACCGACATCGCGCCGGGCTATGACCATATCACCTCAGGCATCGGCGCGGCCATGATCGGCTGGTATGGCACGGCGATGCTTTGTTATGTCACGCCCAAGGAGCATTTGGGCCTGCCCGACCGCGATGACGTGAAGGTCGGCGTGGTGACCTACAAGCTCGCCGCCCACGCCGCTGATCTCGCCAAAGGGCATCCGGCCGCGAAAGTGCGCGACGATGCGCTCAGCCGGGCGCGGTTCGAGTTCCGCTGGCGCGACCAGTTCAACCTGAGTTTGGACCCCGACACGGCGGAGCAATATCACGACCAGACGCTCCCCGCGGAAGGCGCGAAAAGCGCCCATTTCTGCTCGATGTGCGGCCCCAAATTCTGCTCGATGAAGATCACGCAGGAAGTGCGGGATTTCGCGGCCAAGCAGAATCAAGAGGCTGATGCGTTCATTGCCGCCCATCCTCCCCGGCACGGGGAGGGGGACCAGCCGCAGGCTGGTGGAGGGGGTGTGCCCCTGGACCCCGCCTCCGCGGAACAGGGCATGGTGGCAATGAGCAAGGTGTTCAGGGAAACGGGGAGTGAATTGTATATGGGCGCTGGGGATAGGGAGCGGGATTGAGGGATACGGGATTGAGCGATAGAAGCTGATCTTGTGTTAGGGAGATAGGCTGTGAGCTGGCTCGATAAATTGCGAAGGCGATTGACGGGCCAGCGCCCTCCCGGTCCGAGTTACAAGCCTATGCCGCCTCATCCGGCAAACGTGCCCGGCTCTTTCTATGTCGAAAATGGGTGTTGTTTGTTTTGCGGCGTCTGGGAAGATGTTGCGAGTGATATGATGAGCTGGTTAGGGGATGACCCCGGCCATTGTTATATCTCTCGCCAACCTCAGACAGACGAAGAATTTGGCCGGATGGTTGAAGCAATGCAGATAAATGAAGTCGATTGTATCCGTGTCCGCCATTGCAAGAGTGCGTGGAAGGACGAACTCATTCGGCAAGGTTTGGTCGATCAAATTGATCCAGAATGAAAATATTTGGCGGCTGTAGCGAACTGGCGGACTGCAAATGGATAATATCACCCCACCTTCTTCGGCCGCCCACCCTTCGCCCCATTAGCCCTTGCCGCCGCTGCCTTGGCGGGCGATGTCACGCTGCCCGCGCGCCGCGCCAGTTCGCGCATCCAGGCCTTGGTGCCGAACGATCCGGCCATCAGCGCCGGGACGGAAAGGTCCACGTCCAGCGCTTCCCATTGCAGGCCAAAGCCCGCGCCCGCAATCTCCACCTCCGCCAGCTGATCGGGCGTTGCTGCTTCCAGCCCTTGCCCCAGGCCAGGCGGAAAGGCGAAGGTTGCGCCACTGGCGAGGTCGACGATGATGCGCCCCGCCTTGCGGTCATAGCGCGCGGCCAGCGCGCGCGGTTCGTTGGCCAGCGCGTCCCGGCCCCGCGCCTCTGCCGCGTCGATCTGCGCATCGGACCAGTGACCCGTCATTCCTCATCTCCATGTATCGCGCGCCAGTGCGTCATGAACGCCGCCTGCCGCTCCAGCACCACATCCATCGCCCGCCTGCGATCCGCCGCTTTCATGCCGATCGCATATAGGAGTTGGGGTAGCGCGCCATCCGGCGACAGCGCGACCTTCAACTCGCCATTGCCCAGCACATGGACATGCGGCGGCTCATGATCGTGCGTGTAGATGACGAAGCGCATGCCATGCGCACGATAGATCGTAACCATGGCGATAAATAACCTATCTGTTGGGTTATTTCAAGCGAGCAACGAGTTCACCGATAAACCTTTCGCCGATGCGCCACGCGCACGATGATAATCACCACCCGCTCATCCTTGATCTGCGCCACCACGCGATAATCGCCGACCCGCCAGCGCCAATAGCCTGCATGGTCGCCGGTCAGCGCGCTGCCCAGCGTACGCGGATCGTCCAGCGTGGCGATCCGTTCCTCCAATGTCGTAATGATCCGCCGGGCCACGCTACGGTCGAGTTTCTTCAACTCCTTTACCGCATCGGGCAGGAACTCAATCGTCCAGGCCAAGATCGCGCTTCACATCGGCAAGTGGAATGGCGTCGCCCGCGCGAAAACCCTTCATCCGTTCCTCGGCGAGATAAAAATCTTCCAGATCATCCAGATGCGCCTCGATTGCTTCGCGCGCATAAAATGTCTTGGTCCGCCCCGTCCGCGCTGCCAGCGCATCAAGGCGGCTCTCCAATTCAGGCGTCAGGCGCACGGCAAGCATATCAGCCTCCAAGGGTTGCTATACATATATAGCACTTGCGCCAAACACGCAATTGCACGCTACACGCCCGTCAAAAGTGCCGCGCCGGGTCCATCGCCTTGTGCAGCACGCGGACGACCGAAATATTCTTCCCGTCGAAGCGATAGAAAAGGCGATGCTCGCGCACCGGCAGGCTGTGAATCCGATCGCCAAGATCGGGTCGTGCCATGCCCAGTTCGGGATGTTCGCGAAGCCGGTCGAGTGCCGTGTCGATGGCAAGCAGATAGGTTTCGCCTGCCACTTCGCCATGCGCAGCGACGCTATAGTCGAGTATGTCGTCCAGATCGCGCCGGGCCTTCGCCCTGATACGCAGTGTCATCCCGCGCGTGATTGGGCGGCCCGCCGGGCGCGACCGTCAGCGATGATGTCGGCGATGGTCGCGTCGGTTTCCGGCGACGCCAGCCCCTCTTCGATCGCGGCACGCAAGATGCGCAGCTTTTCCTCCGCCTCCTGCTCGCGCCGAACCAGGTCGCGGACATAATCGCTGCTGCTGCTGTAGCGGCCTTCGGCGACGCGGGCCTCTATCCAGCTTTTGAGACCATCGGGGAGGGAGATGTTCATCTGTGCCATGGCCATAATGCCTACAATATTGCGCTAATATTGACAAGAAGCGCGGCCGTTGCGCCCTCGCTGCCATCCATGTTATAACGCTCGTATGAACATGCCCCTCAAAATCACCAAGATCGGCAACAGCGCCGGAGTCATCCTGCCCAAGGAATTGCTGGCGCAACTGCGCGTCGGGCCTGGGGATATGCTCTATGTCACCGAATCGCCCGACGGCGTGCGCCTGACTGCGGCCAATCCCGACTTTGAATCGAAGATGGACCTGGCCGAACAGATCATGCGCGAGGATCGCGACATATTGCGCGTACTGGCGAAGTAGGCGGCCATGGTCGTAAGCGGCGAGCAGCGCCGCGAGCCGGTCTGGATCGAAAAGCCGGTCGCGCTCGCCATTCATGACCGCCAACTGGCCGAACATGGCGGTGGCACCGGCGTTCGCGATGATGGATTGCTGGAATCGGCGCTGGCGCGGCCGCTCAACCAGTGGACTTATGGCGAGGAGGATCACTGCCAACTGGCCGCTGCCTATGCTTTCGGCGTCGTCCGCAACCATCCTTTCGTCGATGGTAACAAGCGCACCGGCTGGGTGCTGGCGCGCCTGTTTCTGGCGCTCAACGGCGTTGCCCTAAGTTTCGACGCGGGCGACGCGATCCGCACCATGCTGGACTTCGCCGCCGGGAATCTGGGCGAGGCGGACCTGGCCGATTGGTTCCGCCAGCACCTCGTCCCCGCTTGACCGCGCCGGTCCTTACCCCCGCTCGCGTGCCTTGATCTTGCGGACGTCGGCGAGCTGCCCCATCAGTATCGCCAGCGCGTCGCGTTCCGGCTGGGGTAGGTCCGCCGTGTCGAAATGGCGGATCAGCACTTCGAGCGCGTCGCCGATGCGGCCGATCTGGCGGCCATAGCTGCCGACCTCGTCCAGCACCGTGCGTTCGATGTCGGGGCGCGCCGTCTGCCCCAGGGTGATGTTGACGAGGCCGACCTGCCCGCCATTTTGCGTCCAATAAAGCGGGTTGATCGCCTGCCACAATTTTTTGGGTGCCAGCGCCATGGTGAAGGGTTGCATCGGGCCGTCCTTCGCTCGTTCGAGACGAACCGAAAGCTGCCATGGCAGACCCGCCTGCGCAAGCGCGCTGTCCTACCGGCCGCAACGCTGCTAGGCTCCCGTCTCACCTTTGCGATAGGACCAGGCCGGCGCAACATACTATCGCAATGTGCGGGAAAAGTGCGAAGTTAAGGCCTCGACGCCGCCTGTCCCTCAGCCCCCACCCCCCTTGCCACTGGACCGCCCGGCCATAAGCCCTACATAGCCCCCTTATGCCTCCCGAAACGCCCGAAACCGCTCCCTTGCCGCCCGTCTGGGCGACCTTCCGCCGCTTCCTGCCCTATTTGTGGCCGGCCGATGCGCCCGCGCTGCGTCGTCGCGTCGCCATCGCCATGCTGCTGGTGCTGCTCGCCAAGCTCATCAGCATCGCCATGCCCTTTGCCTATAAGGGCGTGATCGACCGGATGGCACCGGGCATGGAACCGGCGGTGGGCCTCGCGATGGCGCTGGTGCTGGTCTATGCCGGTGCGCGGTTCAGCGCGGTCCTGTTCGACAATCTGCGCAATGCCGTGTTCGAGAAGGTAGGGCAGGAGGCCAGCCGCCGCCTCGCCGATGACGTGTTCGTCCATCTTCACCGTCTGTCGCTGCGCTTCCATCTCGACCGGCGCACCGGGGCCGTCACCAAGATCGTCGAGCGCGGCACCAAGAGCATCGATACGATGCTCTACTTCCTGCTGTTCAACATCGCCCCCACCATCATCGAGCTGGTCGCGGTCTGCGCTATCTTCCTGTTCAAATTCGGCTGGGGGCTGGTCGCCGCAACGCTGGTGATGGTCGTCGCCTATATCTGGTTCACCCGCACCGTCACCGAATGGCGCAACCAGCTGCGCCGCGACATGGTGGACATGGACACCAGCGCCGTCGCCCACGCGGTCGACAGCCTGCTCAATTTCGAAACGGTCAAATATTTCGGCGCGGAACAGCGTGAGGCCGACCGCTATAGCGGGGCGATGCGCCGCTATGCCAAGGCCGCGATCAAGAGCGAGAACAGCCTCGCCTGGCTCAATGTCGGCCAGTCGCTGATTACCAACCTGATGATGGCGGGCGCGATGGCCTATAGCGTGTGGGGCTGGAGTGTCGGTCAGTTCACCACCGGCGACGTCGTGCTGGTCAATACGCTGCTCGCCCAGCTGTTCCGCCCGCTCGACCTGCTCGGCATGGTCTATCGCACCATCCGTCAGGGGCTGATCGACATGGAGGCGATGTATCAACTGATCGACACCCAGGCCGAAGTCGCCGACGCGCCGGACGCTGCCGTGCTACGGGCACCGGGCGGGGCTGTGCGGTTCGATCATGTCCGCTTCGGCTATGATCCCGAACGCGAGATTCTCCATGACGTCAGTTTCGAAGTGCCCGCAGGGCATACGCTGGCGATCGTCGGGCCTTCGGGCGCGGGCAAGTCCACCATCGCGCGCATCCTGTTCCGCTTCTACGATATCCAGTCGGGCCAGGTGACGATCGACGGGCAGGATATCGCCAAGGTGACCCAGGCCTCGCTGCGCGCCGCGATCGGCATCGTGCCGCAGGATATGGTGCTGTTCAACGACACGGTCGGCTATAATATCGGCTATGGCCGCGAAGGCGCATCGCAGGACGAGATCGAGGCGGCAGCCAAGGCCGCGTCGATCCACGACTTCATCCTCAGCCTGCCCAAAGGCTATGACACGCGCGTTGGGGAGCGTGGCCTGAAGCTGTCGGGCGGGGAAAAGCAGCGCGTGGCGATCGCGCGGACGCTGCTCAAAGACCCGCCCTTGCTGGTGCTGGACGAAGCGACCAGCGCGCTCGACAGCCGTACAGAAACCGAAATCCAGACCGTGCTGCGCGACATCAGCCGCAAGCGCACGACGCTGGTGGTGGCGCATCGCCTGTCGACCGTGGTCGATGCCGAAGAGATTATCGTGCTGGACCAGGGCCGCATCGTCGAACGCGGCCGCCACGCCGATCTGGTGCGCGCCGATGGCCTCTACGCGCTGATGTGGAACCGGCAGGCGAGCGAGCGGGAGGCGCTGCCCGGTGAGGCAGGGGTTGGCGATGTGTTCGAGGTGGTGGTGCCGTCGCCCTGACCCGTTCTCCGGCGCAAGCCGGAGTCCAGAGGCCCCAGGCGCGGTGCCAAGTCGCCCTGGACCCCGGCCTCCGCCGGGGAACGGTCTGCCTCTCGTCCTTACCGCGTCATGGCCTCAATCGATAAAATTCGCCGCCACCTCCGGCGGCACGCGCAGGATGCGGCCGGTGGCCTTGTCGATGATCGCCCAGGTGGATTTGGCCGCCACCTTCACCTTGCCGTCGGCCCCCACAAATTCCATCATCCGGTCGAAGCGCGCGCCGCGGGGTGCCTCTGGGATCCAGGTGCGCGCGGTCACGCTTTCGCCCGCCGTCACATTGCCGCGATAGTCGATCTCATGCCGGGTCACGACCCAGATATAGGCGTCGACATGCGCCGGGTCGGCGTCGCGGTTCCAATGGTCGACCGACACCCGCTCCATCCACTGGACCCAGACCGCATTGTTCACATGGCCGAGGATGTCGATGTCGTCGGGGGTGGCGGTGATCTGGCAGCTGTAGGATGATGGCATGGTCTGGGTTCCGAGTTTCAAAGCCCCTCCCCTTCAGGGGAGGGGTTGGGGTGGGGGCTATCAATCACGGGCAGCACAGGGGGCACGCCCCCCCCCCCTTCCCCTCCGCTGAAGGGAGGGGAGTTAGGATGCTAACCCCAACTGCCACAGCAGAAACGCAAATTCCTCTGCCGTCTCATGCAAACTCTCGAACCGGCCCGACTTGCCGCCATGGCCCGCGCCCATATTGGTCTTGAGCAGCAGGATATTGTCGTCGGTCTTGTTGGCGCGCAGCTTGGCTACCCATTTGGCCGGCTCCCAATAGGTGACGCGCGGGTCGTTGAGGCCCGCCGTCACCATCAGCGGAGGGTAAGCCTGCGCGGTCACATTGCTATAGGGATCATAGCCCAGGATCGTCTCGAACGCAGCCTTGTCCGCGATCGGGTTGCCCCATTCGGGCCACTCGCCCGGCGTCAACGGCAGCGTTTCGTCTAGCATCGTGTTGAGCACATCGACGAAGGGCACATGCGCCACTACCGCGCCCCACAGGTCGGGATCGCTATTGATCACCGCGCCCATCAGCTCGCCGCCCGCAGACCCGCCGGAAATCCCGATCTTGCCCGCCGCCGTATAGCCAAGGTCGATAAGCCCCTTTGCCACGTCCACGAAATCGGTGAAGGTGTTGGTCCGCTTGTGGAGCTTGCCATCGAGATACCATTGCTGGCCGAGGTCATCACCGCCGCGAATATGCGCCAGGGCAAACACCATGCCGCGATCCAGCAGCGACAGCCGCCCGGTCGAAAAGCCCGGCTCCATCGCCAGCCCATAGGCACCATAGCCATAAAGATGCAGCGGCGCGCTGCCATCGCGCGGCAAATCCTTGGGGTAGACGATCGACACCGGGATGGCGGTGCCGTCGCGCGCCGGGATCATCAGCCGTTCGGTCGTGTAGCGGTTTGCGTCATAGCCCGACGGGATCGCCTGCACCTTCAACTCTTCGAGCCGTCCGTCACCCAGATGATAATCATAGATGGTGTCGGGCGTGACCATCGATTCATAACCGATGCGCAGCTTCGTCACATCATATTCGGGATTATCATCCAGCCCCGCGCAATAGCTGGCTTCGGGGAAGGGGATGCGCTTGGGCGTGTGGGTGGCGTAATCGCGCAGCTCGATCTGGTCGAGCCCGTCCTGCCGCCCTTCGGTGACATAGAAACGCTGGAACAGGGTGAAGTCGGTCAGGTAGAAATGATCGTCGGGCGCGATCACCTGCGTCCATTGGTCGGGCGCGTCGAGCGACGCTGTCACCAGCCGGAAATTGGGATGGGCATCGTTGGTGCGGATGTAGAGCGTGCCCTCATGCTCATCGACATCATATTCGCGGCCCGGCTGGCGCGGGGCGACCAGGATCGGGTCGGCCAGCGGATTGTCGGCGGGGATCAGCCAGGCTTCGGTCGTCACATGGTCGCCCGTAGCGATGACGATCCATTTTTCCGAGGAGGTGAGGCCCACCGAGACGCGGAAGCCTTCATCATCCTCATGGAAAAGTTCGACATCGCTCGTCACGCTCTGGCCCAGCCAGTGGAGCCGCGTATTGTCGGTGCGCCAATTGTCATTGGCGATGCCGTAGAGCAGCCCCTTGCTGTCGCTGGTCCACACCAAAGATGACAACGTATCGGGGATGATTTCGGGCAGGATCTCGCCGCTCAGCAGATCCTTGATCCGCGCCTCGAACCGTTCGGAGCCGTTGGTGTCGATCGCATAAGCCAGATAGCGGCCATCGGGGCTGACCGACATCGCGCCCAGCCGGAAATAGTCATGCCCCTGCGCCAGCGCAGTTTCGTCTAGGATCAGCTGATCCGGCCCGCCCGCCACAGGCTTGCGATACCATTTGCGATATTGCGCGCCGATTTCGAAGGCGCGCCAATAGATATAGTCGCCATCCTTTTGCGGTACCGACTGGTCGTCTTCCTTGATCCGCCCCTTCATCTCGGCGAACAATGTGTCGGTCAGCGCTTTGTGCGGGGCCATCGCCGCTTCGAAATAGCGGTTTTCTTCCGCCAGATAGTCCAGCACTTGTTTGTCCGTTACCTCCGGGTAGCCGGGGTCGCGCAGCCAGGCATAATCATCGGTCACGCTGATGCCATGATGGGTGAAGCTGTGCGGACGGTGGGCGGCGACGGGCGGCTGGGAAAGATCGGTCATTCAGTGTCCATATATGATCGGGTCGGTTTGATCGGGTTGGCGGCGCTGGCATAAGCGCCTTTGCCTGCTTATGTTGTCGCCTTTGCGGCCTGCGCAAGGGCCGATAGACAAGGAAGCATGAATGTCCACCTATGAAGACCGGCTGAAGGCGCTGCGCGCGCAGTTGGTGCGGGACCGGCTCGACGGCTTCGTCGTGCCGCTGACCGATGAACATATGAGCGAATATGTCGGCGCCTATGCCCAGCGCCTCGCCTGGCTGACGGGGTTTCAGGGGTCGGCGGGCAGCGCGGTGGTGCTGCCGGAACAGGCGGCGATCTTCACCGACGGCCGCTATACGCTGCAGGTGCGCGAGCAGGTGGACGGGGCGCATTGGGCTTACGAAAGCGTGCCGCAGACCTCAATCGCCGATTGGCTGGGCATTCATGCGCCGCAAGGTGGCCGGATCGGCTATGACCCCTGGCTGCACACAAGCGCCTGGGTGAAGGCGGCGAGCGCTGCACTGGCGAAGAAAGGCGCGACCTTGGTCGCGGTCGATACCAACCCGATCGACGCGGTCTGGCCCGATCGCCCCGCGCCCAGCGCCGCGCGGCTGGTGGTGCATGAGGATCGCTTTGCCGGGCGCAGCGCCGCCGACAAAAGGCAGGCGATCGCCGACTGGCTGGTGGAGACAGGCGCGGACGCCGCCGTCCTGTCCGCGCTCGATTCGATCGCCTGGGCCTTCAACATCCGGGGCAAGGATGTTGATCGCACGCCCGTCGCGCTCGCCTATGCGATCATCCATGCCGATGCGACTGCCGACCTCTATGTCGCGCCCGAAAAGATGGACGAAGCCGTCACCCAGCATCTGGGCAATGCAGTGCGGGTCAGCGACGGTGTGAACTTCGCCGCCGCGCTGCAGGATTTTGCCGGAAAGACGGTGGTCGCCGACCCCGAACGGGCGGTGGCGGCGATCTTCGACGCGCTGGAACAGGGCGGCGCGACCGTGCTGCCGCTGCGCGACCCGGCTGTGCTGCCCAAGGCGATCAAGAATGACGTCGAGATTGCGGGGCATAAGGCTGCGCAGGCGCGCGATGGCGCGGCGCTCAGCCGCTTCCTCCATTGGGTTTCGGTCGAAGCACCCAAGGGTAGCCTGACCGAAATGTCCGCCGCCGACCGGCTGGAAGCCTTCCGCAAGGAGACCGGCCTGCTCGAAGATCTGTCCTTCGACACGATCAGCGGCGCGGGACCGAACGGCGCGGTGGTCCATTACCGGGTCGAGGACAAGACCAACCGCCCGATCGAGAGTGGCACGCTCTATCTGGTCGATTCGGGCGGCCAATATCGCGACGGCACCACCGACGTCACCCGCACGCTGGCGATCGGCACGCCGACCCGCGAGATGCAGGAGCGGTTTACGCTGGTGTTGAAGGGCCATGTCGCGCTGGCGCGGGCCGTGTTCCCGGTGGGAACGCGCGGCGGCCAACTCGACATATTGGCCCGGCAATATCTGTGGGCACAGGGTCTGGATTATGCCCATGGCACCGGCCATGGCGTCGGCAGTTTCCTGTCGGTACATGAAGGGCCGCAGCGGATCGCGACCTTCGGCGGCGGCGACGAGCCTCTGCAGGCGGGCATGATCCTGTCCAACGAGCCGGGCTATTACAAGACCGGTGCATATGGCATCCGCATCGAAAATCTGGTACTGGTCGAGGAACGCGCGGTGTCGGGGGCGGAAAAGCCGATGCTGGGGTTCGACACGCTGACCTTCGCGCCGATCGACCGGGCGCTCATCGCCACCGACATGTTGAGCGCGGAAGAGCAGACGTGGATCGATAGCTATCACGCCCAGGTGCTGGACGTGGTCGGACCGCAATTGGCGGGTGACGCGCTGGCGTGGCTCAAGGCGGCCTGCGCGCCGTTGCAGCGCGGCTAATCCTTGGCGGGATCGGGCGTGGGGGCGGGTGGCGTCTCCCGCGCCTGCGCCTTGCGACGGCGCAGATTGTCACGCAACGCCTGCGCCAGTCGCGCCTTTTTGTCATCCTGTGTCTCGGCCATGCCGACGCCCTAAGCAAATTGCGTCATCCGCCGCAACCCGCCTTGACAAGGGCAGCGCACGCAGCCATAGGCCCGGCTCCCAGCGCGACGAGCGCTTGCGGATGAGAAACAGAGTGCTGCTGTAGCTCAGTGGTAGAGCGCGTCATTGGTAATGACGAGGTCGGGAGTTCAATCCTCCCCAGCAGCACCATTTTTGTCCCCTAAATTCCATCGATTGGCCGGAGTGTTTCGCTTGGCCATTGGGCTTGGCCGTCAAGCAGCCGGATCGCGGCGTCGATCCGCTGTCCATAACAGTTGCACAACGATCCAATGCGACCATGGCGCATTCTGGCACGCGGCCCTTGCGCCAACGGCGACCGGTACATTCGAAGGATCAAGCAAGCATGACGGACGAACAGACGACCGCCGCAGCATGGTTTCAGGGCAGGTGCGGGACATAGTCACGACGTCGCCTGCAAACCGAACCGACAGGGGCTGCGCCCGATTCAGCGCCCCTGTAATCTAGCCTGTCGCCTGAGCCATGAGCGCTTCAACGCGGCGGGCGGATTCGCGCGATGCGGGGTTATAGACGAGCATGCCCAGGTCCGGGCGACCATCGACGGCAAAAACGGAAAATTCCAGTTCGATCAGACCATGTTCGGGATGGCGCAAACGCTTGAACCCGTCAGCATGGCCTATGACGTCATTCTCGCGCCACAATGCTGCAAATTCCGGGCTGGCGCTCGACAATTCATCGACCAGCTGCTGGATTTCGACCCCTGCTCCGGCGCGCGCGGCGTCGGCGCGAAAAGCGCCCACGACATAGCGGGCGACATTCGACCAGTCTGCCTGTGCCGCCCGCGTGCGGGGATTGGTGAAGATGAGGCGCAGGACGTTGCGTTCTTCGCGCGGGAGCTTGGCATAGTCGGTCAGCAGCGTCGCCGCCGCCCTGTTCCAGGCGACGACATCCCAGGTCGCCGTCTTGATGATGGCGGGGCTCAGCGGCAGCGCATCAAGCACGCGCTGAAGCCGCGGCGTGACATCGTCGCAGGCGGCATAGCGCGCCACTGGTGCGCGCCCAAGGCCGAGGATGAACAGATGCTCGCGTTCCGGTTCGGTGAGCATAAGCCCGGCGGCAAGGCGGTTGAGCACATCGGCAGACGGTGCGCCACCGCGTCCTTGCTCAAGCCAGGTGTACCAGGTGGGTGATATGTTGGCGCGCTGCGCCACTTCCTCGCGCCGCAGTCCAGGCGTCCGCCGTCGTCCACCGCCAAAGCCGAACGCAGCCGGGTCCATTCTCGACCGGCGGTCGCGCAGGAATGTGCCGAGGGGATTGCCGCTCTGGTCAGGCATAGCCATCCTGTTATAATTTATACCCTGATAAGGTCACTACTTTAACAGGATGGATGGTGGCGGAATAGCGGCAGTCGAACAATAATGGAGACGCTGCCATGCGTATTTTTCTGACCGGCGCGACCGGATTTGTCGGTTCGCTTATCCTCACAGAACTGCAATCGGCAGGGCATCAGGTGCTGGGCCTGACTCGGTCCGAGAGCGGCGCGCGCAAACTGGCCGCAGCCGGGGCGGACGTGCATCGTGGTACGATCGAAGACCTGGACAGCCTGCGCGCAGCGGCCGATCGCGTCGATGCGGTAATTCATACCGCCTTTGACCATGATTTTACGACTTATGCCGCCAATTGTGAGAAGGATCGCGCGGCGATTCTGGCCATGGGTTCGGTCCTGCGCGGCTCTCGGCGGCCGTTGGTCATCACGTCCGCTACTGGAATGGGGGATGTCGGCGAAGGCCGGCCCGCCGTCGAGCATATTTTCAACGCCGATTACCCCATTCCGCGCGTTGCCAGCGAACTGGCCGGCCATGCCCTGTTGCAATCGGGCGTGGACGTTCGCGTCGTGCGGCTTCCCCAAGTGCATGACACCGTCAAACAGGGTTTGATCACCCCCTATGTCGAACATGCGCGCAAGGCGGGATCGGTTGGCTATCTCGGCAAAGGGAACGACTGTTGGTCGGCGGCGCATGTCACGGATGTCGCAAGGCTGTATGTGCGGGTTCTTGAAGCGGGCAGAATGGGTGCCCGCTACCATGCGGTGGCGGAGGAAGGGGTTATGTTCCGGCATATCGCCGAGGCAGTTGCGGCGGGGCTTGGCCTGCCGGCGGTGTCGCTTTCTGCCGCCGAAGCAGAGACGCATTTTGGGTGGTTGTCGATATTCATCGGGCTCGACAAGTCGGCGTCGAGCGACTGGACCCGTGAGCAACTGGGGTGGGAGCCGATCGGCCCGACGCTGCTCAGCGACCTCAGGGCGATGGACTACGCCGTTTCCGAACAGGGGGCGGCATGATGGGCGATCCACCGTTGGAGCTGCCGTGTCTGACCCGGCAATAGCCAAACAGTATCCGTTGCTGTGGTTTCGGCTCCGGTTGTTGATATTTTCGGTGATTAGATATATAAATTACAGATAGACTATATTAATTAATCACGTCTGATTTTTATAGAACCAGTAAATTAGATGATTTTGTAAAATTTACATTGAATTTAATATGAAATTAAATTTATAATACGCTTGTTAATTTGAAATACTGTCAACCAGACCAGAATTTTAGATGTTTCTGACTTGATGCAGCCCCGTCAAGCTACAGGGATCATAGGATGACCAGAATGCCGGATACCGCGAAAATCTTGCCTTTTCCTCCAAATGCGGCGAAATCGGCCGTAGCGGAACCTCATCCAGAAGCGCCATCTATCGGCGCCGCCACGGCTGCGGCCGCCCCGCTGCTCGCAGCGGTGAACGAATTTATCGACGCCAAGGGCGGCGGCCAGGGGCATTTTCAGACGTCTATGGATGGCGTCCATATCATGCGCGCCTTTCAAGACATCATGCCGATCCGCCGGATGTACCGGCCATCGCTTTGCGTTGTCCTGCAAGGTACCAAGGAAATCCTCTTTGGCGAAACCGCGCTTCGCTATGCGCAGATGGAATGTCTGGTCGTCAGCATTGAATTGCCCGCAACGGGATGGATGGTCGGCGCGACCGAGGATGACCCGTTCGTCGGCGTCAATATCGAGCTTGACGTCGCCATGCTGCGGGAGGTGATGCAGCAACTCGCCGCACCGCCACGGCCCGATGGTGCGTCTAGCGCATGCGTCTTCGTGGGCAAGGTCGATATGATGCTGAGCGAGTGCGTGCTGCGCTTCGTCAGACTGGCGCAGACGCCCGAAGCCGCCGCCGTTCTATACCCCTCGACCATGCGGGAGCTATGCTATTTGCTGCTGACGGGTGCCTATGGCAGCGAACTGGCGACGCTGGCGCTGCCCGAAACCCATACCGAGCGGGTCGCCAGGGCAATCTACCTGCTACGTCAGAATTTCAACCAGACATTGCGGGTCGAACAATTGGCGGACGCCGCGCGGATGAGCCTCTCGTCCTTCCATCAGCATTTCAAGACGATGACGTCGATGACGCCCGTGCAGTTTCAGAAGCAATTGCGCCTGTTGGAAGCAAGACGCCTGATGGTCAGCGACGCGATCAATGTATCGGAAGCGGCCTATCAAGTGGGATATGAGAGCGCCTCGCAATTCAGTCGGGAATATGCCCGGACATTTGGCGTCGCGCCCAAGCGCGATGTGTTGAATTACAAGGCGTTGCTGGCCGCCGGATCGCGCTAGGATCAGGCAAGTTTTCCCCTCTATCCGGCATGGAGCTTTGCGGTCTGTCCCCTATCCTGCTTTTCAAGATGCCGACATCGGCCCTTTTGAAAGGCAGGCTCCATGACAGGTTGGACAGCGTCCGACATCCCTCCGCAGCAAGGCCGGGTGGCTGTCGTCACCGGTACGGGTGGCCTGGGATATGAAACAGCATATGCACTGGTAAAGGCCGGTGCAGAGGTAATTCTCGCGGGACGCGATCTGGCCAAGGGCGCGGCTGCGATCGAACGGATCGCCAGTCATGTGCCGGACGCAGCGATCCGCTTCGAACGGCTGGATCTGGCAAGCCTTGCATCGATTGCGGACTTTGGTCGTCGGCTTGCGCGTGAAAGGGATAGTCTGGACCTGCTCGTCAACAATGCCGGCGTCATGGTTCCGCCTCAGCATATAGTGACCGCCGATGGCTTCGAATTGCAGATGGGCACCAACTATCTTGGCCACTTCGCCCTGACCGGACATCTTATGCCGTTGTTGCGAAAGGGCCAGGCGACACGCATCATCTCCGTATCAAGCGTCGCGGCGCGTAGCGGGGAGATCGACTTCGACAATTTGCAGGGACAGCAGACATATAAGCCCATGGTGGCCTACAGCCAGTCCAAGCTGGCCTGCCTGATGTTTGCGCTGGAGTTGCAGCACCGCAGTTGGACTCATGGCTGGAACGTGACCAGCATTGCCGCCCACCCCGGCGTATCTCGCACCGGTTTGTTGCACAATGGACCTGGACGTTGGAGTGTGCCTGGCCTCGCCCGATCGGTCTTGCCGTTCCTGTTTCAACCCGCCGCGCAAGGCGCTCTACCTTTGTTGTTCGCGGCAACATCCCCACAAGCCAAGGGTGGTGCCTATTATGGTCCGAACAGGATGGGGGAAACACGCGGGCAGCCCGCTTTGGCCAAAGTGCCGCCCCAGGCCTTGGACGAGGCATCGGTCGCTCATCTGTGGGACATATCCGAGGCGCTGACGTCCGTCAGCTATGAGCCTGAAGCGGTGGACGATGTCGGCCTCTTATCGCTGGCGGAGAACAGCCCAGGGTCCGTTGCCAGGTCGCGCCATATTCCCCCTATCCCTATGGTACAGGAAAACGACAATGTTCAATAGGTTCGGAATGCCCTTGGTCACGGTCTTTGCCGCGCAAATGGTGGCCATGTCGCCCGTTTTCTCACAGGTCGCCCAACCCGCAGCGATCAAGGGGTTGTGGCAAGCGGAAGATGGCAGCATGAAGATCGATATGTTCGACGCGGGCGGCGGCAATTATGCGGGACGGCTGATCTATGGCCGCCGCGCTGTCGAAGCAGATGGCAAGACATTCAAACGCGACGTCCGCAACCCCGATGCCAAATTGAGGGCACGGTCGCTTGAGGGGATCACGATCCTGAACAATCTTAAATGGAATGCCGGCAATCGGCGTTTCGAGGGCGGCACATTATATGACGGCACGTCGGGCCGGACCTATTCCGCCCGCGTCACGATCATCGGCGAGAAGATGGAATTGCGCGGCTATATGGGGTCGCCTTTGCTGGGGCGCACGATCACCTTCAATCGGGCGGCACGCGATGCTGTCCGCTAACCACGCCGATGCTCTGGAACGACTGATGCCTGAAACCAGTCATGAATGCGGCGATTTGCGATCAGATAGCCTGTCGCCGTCAACACTGTGGCGACTGGCACGACCAACAGGCCCAGCCCCAGGCCATTTGCGACATGCGCGGCGCTCGCGGCGTCGCTGATGACGCCTACCAATAATGGGCCGATGGCAGGTCCGACCAGGCTGGAACCGATCATGCCAAGGCTGGATGCCATGGCTTCGCGGCCTCGGCCAGCCACCAGATGCGCGCTGCCAAAGGCGTAAGGCAGCGTGAAAGCAAAGGCGAACATGGCCGGCAGGAGCAGGACGATGCACAGCCAGCCGACCGGGACGAACAATGCCATCGTCGTGGTAACCGCCGCGATGATGAAGAGGATGGCCGGTGCAGCGAGCATGGCACTGGATTTATGGCGGGCGACGCGGTCGAAGCCGCGTCCGCCCAGCAGCGTTCCGGCAACACCCGATATGCCCTGAAGCACGCCGAAGGCCAGCCCGGCCTCGCTGGCGCTATAGCCATGGGTGCGGATCAGGAACGGCGTTGCAAAAGCATAGAAGGGGGTGGCCGCAAAGCCAAGCGTCACAGCACCGACGACCAGCCAGCGAAACGGCGGGGACGCCAGCAATTGCATGCTTGCCCCGACAAAGGACTGCGTGTCCGCCCCTCTTTGGGGTCGTCGCGGCGGTGTCGGGCCGATGGCCAGCAGCGCGAAAATGCCGATCAGGCATCCCATCATGCCGGCGCCCATGAGCGCGGCGCGCCAGCCGAACATATCGTTGATCGCCCCACCAAGGCCGAAGCCAGCCATCGTCCCGATCGGCATGCCCAGGGAAAAGACGCCGATCGCGACGCCACGATGCATCGGGCTTACCTTGCGGGCGATCAGGGCATGGCCGGATGGCACAGCCCCGGCTTCGCCGATCGCTACCCCAAAGCGCGTCATGGCGAGGAGCATGAAGCTTGCAGCCAGACCGCCCATTGCCGTCATGACGCTCCAGACGAGGGTGCATAGCACCAATATCGCGCGCGGTGACCCGCGATCCGACAGATAGGCAAAGGGCAAGGATAACAGGGCATAGCAGACGGCAAATGCGACGCCGGTCAACAAGCCGACCTGGGTGTCGCTCAACGATAGATCCGCCTTGATGGACTCCAGCAGGATGAAAGGGAGGACGCGATCGATCTGCGCAAAGGCACTGATCAGAAACAGCGACACAAGCAGCAGGAAGCGACGACGGTTCGACGGATAGCCGCTCCCGCTTTCCGTCTCTTGCGCGATCGAGTTCGGCTTCGCCATGATCGGGGAGGGGCTATCGAAGGCCATCTCTATTGCGCTGATGGTCTATCATGCGCACGCACTTCTTTGCGCCTTCTATCGGTGCAAGCCGCTCCTTCCGGCACATCTTCGATCATGAAAATAAATGCCCCATGCCGATCATCATCTTCGGTCCCCAATTGAGCGCGGTGAAGCGCCAGGTCGCCAACAGGATGAAGCTGCTGGCGAGCAGCAATATAGCGGTCGTTGCCATGCTGGCCATCGCACCGCGGTCATGGCGACACGACCGGATGAACAGTTCCGCAACCAACAGGTTCGGCAGGTAGAAGAAAAACGCCATTATCGTGTCGAACCAACCGGTAAAACCGTCAATAGCAATGCCCCCGGTCAATGCGAACCAGACGCCATATTCCATGCGGTAAAGTCATGATCCGACCGTCAGTGCGAACAGCCTGATCGCCTAGGCGCGATGATCCCCGTAGCGGCCTGACCGGGCGCGACTATAAATCATGGCCGCGCGCAACCCTCCGAAAGACGCGGTCTTTCAAATGCTGCAACCATAGGATCGGGCAACCGACCCATTTCCGACATAGTTTCGCGCGTGACCATAACTCTCGTGCATTGGCGGATATCGACTACCTCCTTGGGGATGTCATCCGTCAGAACGAGCCGCCCCAATTCTCTGGGCAGTGCCACCGAGTGGGCTGCCAGGTTGCACGAATAGGCAATTTTATTGCGGTTTCCGGCATTCCGATGCCCCGCAGGTCGATCTAGAGATTGGGCCAGTGGTCGACATGACCAGAAAGAACAGGGGTTGGGATGCATCCCGCCTCTCAAAAGCCAACGGATGCTGCCGTCTCCCCCTCCCCCCTCGATGCGGCATCCGGGGCCACCGAAGGTCAGTCCTGCAAAAGCAGGATGTCTTCGGTGGCCACCCCAGACTTCGGTCAAAACCCAACTTTTCGCCAAGGATAGTCGATGATGCGCTATATTCCACCGATCCTGTTTCTTGGCACCATGGCTCTCGCCGTTCCGACAGCGTCGGCCCAAGTGGTGCCGACCGACGGCTCGCCCCATGGCATGGTCGCCGTCGGTGCTGGCATCGTGCCTGAATTTGACGGTGCGCAGGATATGCGCGCAGTGCCATTCGTGCTGGGAGATGTGCGCTGGGGCGACGTCACGATGGAGTTTCGCGGGCTGCGTGCCCGTGTCGATCTGGCATCCGATCCGCGCCTTTCGGCGGGACCACTGATCGGTCCCCGGCTGGGGCGGAACGACGCCGACGGCGCGGTTGGCCGGTTGCCGGAAATAGACATGGCGGTCGAAGCGGGCGCATTCGTCGGCTATCGGTTCGGTGGCGAGCGCTATGGCCAGGGTTCGATCCAGGTCGAACTGTCGCTCGCGCATGATGTGTCCAATACCCACAACGGGCTGATCGCGACGGCCAGTGCCAGCTATGCCGCCGTTCGCACCACCGATTTCTTCCTCTCGGTGGACGCACAATCCAGTTGGACCAATGCGGACTATGCGCGCACCTATTTCGGTGTCGATCGCGCTGGTGCGACGGCCAGCGGGCTTGACCTGTATCGGCCCGGGGCGGGCTTCCGTGACATTGGCGGGGGCATGTCCGCAGGCTATTGGTTCAGCCTGCGGTTCGGCGTGATGGCCCGCGCGGGTGCCAACTATCTTGTGGGCGATATTGCCGATAGCCCGATCACCGATGAGGGACGTCGCCTGCAGCCCATGGCCGCCCTCGCACTATCCTATCGGTTCTGAGGCGCACCATGCCCGATCCCGTCGGAGCGCTGCTGATCGCACACGCGCAATGCCGTTTCGCCTGGCTATGGCTCAGCGCGAAACTTTGTGGGCGGGGGACATTGCCTTGACCAGCCGTACCGCCGAAGCCTGCCATTTCTTTCGCGCCTGGCTGGCGGAGCCGTTACGGGTCGCGGCGGTGGCCCCTTCCGGTCGTGCCCTGTCCGCGCTGATGCTATCTGAAATATCGCCTGCAGCAGGACCGATCATCGAACTTGGTCCCGGAACCGGAGCCTTTACCCGCGCCCTGGTCGCCAAGGGCGTTGCCCAGGAAAAGCTGGCCTTGATCGAATATGGGGCCGATTTCGTCGCAAAACTCTCCGTGGACTTCCCCCATGCGAAGACGCTGAGGATGGATGCTACCCGGCTGCGGAATGTGGCGTTGTTCGACGGTGCTCCGGCCGGAGTGGTCATCAGCGGCCTGCCTTTGCTGTCGATGACCGTCAGACAGATTTTCGCCATCATGGACGGTGCGTTCGCCCATCTGCATGGGGATGGCGTCTTTTATCAGTTCACTTACGGCTTGCGCTGTTCGGTCCCGCGCCCGGTACTCGACCGCCTGGGTCTGAAGGCCACATTTGTCGGCCATACGTTCGCCAATCTACCCCCTGCATCCGTGTATCGCATCTGCCGCCGTCGGTCGCGCCACCCACACCGCTTTGTCGAAGGGACGGAGGCATGACCATCTCCGCCCTGATCCTGGCTTTGCCGTTCGTCGGCATGCCGTCGGAGAATGCTTTGATCGCGGGTCATGAACAAGGCTACCGGCCCCCGGAAGCCGTCGTACAGACCCTGTCGATCGAGCCTGAGGTGGCGACCGAGACAGAACCGCCCGAAGACGGCGCCATTGTCGTGACCGGGCGTGGGCAATCCGAGCGCATCGATCCATTGCGCGCGTTGAATGCGGAAAGTTTCGCGATCGTCCAATCTGTCGATGGCGCGGTCACGCGGCCTGTCGCGTTGGCCTATCAACGCACAGTGCCTGCGCCGGTTCGCAGCGGTCTGCGCAACTTTCTGGGCAATCTTCAGGAGCCGGTCGTTTTTCTCAACTATCTTCTGCAATTCAAGGTCGGCAAAAGTGTCGAGACATTGGGGCGTTTTTCGATCAATTCGACGATCGGCGCCGCCGGGCTTTTCGACATCGCCAAACGCCGCCCCTTCAATCTTCCGCATCGCAATAATGGCTTTGCCTATACCCTGGGCTTTTATGGCGTAAAGTCGGGACCATATATGTATTTGCCGCTGATGGGACCGACCACGCTTCGCGACCTTGCGGGTCGCCTGATTGATCTTTCGGTGCTGCCCTTCGCGGTAGGGCAGCCCTTGAACGACCCGGCATTCGTCATTCCAACGACGGTCCTCCGTCTGGTGGACGAACGGGCCGAATCGGATGAGACCACGCGGAAACTGCTGGACGGAGCCGACGATCCTTATTCGACCATCAGAACCGAATATCTGCGTTTGCGACAGGCGGAAATCAATGCGCTACGCGGCAGATAGCGGGCGACACGCCAAATGGAGGATCAGGCATGTTTTGCGTAGCTATCGGCCTTCTGCGGTCTAATCGATCATCCTACTCTCTTCCCATGATCCGGGTTTCAAAGGCTTAGCGCGATGCCATACTCCCTTTCGGTCAACGGCCAGGTCCATGATGTGGAGGATGACGGCCAGACTCCGCTTCTGTGGGTTCTGCGCGATACGCTCAAGCTGACAGGCACCAAATATGGCTGCGGCATTGCGCAATGCGGTGCCTGTACGGTGCATGTCGATGGCCAACCTATGCGATCCTGCACCCTGCCGCTGGAGGCTGTGGCCTCAGCACAGATCGTGACGATCGAAGCGGTGGAAGGCGTCGAGGCGCGGGCGATACAGGATGCCTGGGTCGCCCGCGACGTGCCGCAATGTGGTTTTTGTCAATCCGGTCAGGTCATGAGCGCGATCGCGATGTTGCGTGCCATCCCTGCTCCCACCGATGGCGATATCGACATCGCGATGAGCGGCAATCTTTGCCGTTGCGCGACCTATAATCGCATTCGTGCCGCGATTCACGATGCTGCGGCGGCTGTCGGGGCGAGCAAGTCGTGACGCGCCGGCGGACATCGCGATGGCGGTTGGGCTGTGTTGGGCTATTGGCGCTTCTGATGATGGCGGTCATCGTGACGGGCACGATTGCGCTGTGGCCCCGATCATTGCCGGAAAGCCAATCGCTTCCTGCTGATCCTTCGCCTGTTACCTTCGCTCCCCTGCGCCCGGCGGCGGCGTTTGCGACCATAGCCGATCGCAAAGCCCGGTCCGTTGCTTTGTTCACCGAAGCGGGCAGGGTGATCCAGCATCCCCGCTGCGTGAACTGCCACCCCCGCACCGACAGGCCGACGCAGACGGACGCAATGCGCCCGCATCGGCCCTTGGTGACGCGCGGGACGGACGGCGGCGGTGTAGCAACGCTTCGCTGTTCGACATGTCATCATGACGCCAATTTCACGCCGTCCGGCGTGCCGGGCAACCCGAAATGGAAACTCGCGCCCGTTGAAATGGCCTGGCAAGGCAAGACGCTTGGCCAGATTTGCCGACAGATACTGGACCCGGCGCGTGCCCACATGACCCGCGCGCAATTGCTTCACCACATGACACAGGACGAACTGGTCGGTTGGGCCTGGCGTCCAGGCGGAGAACGCACGCCAGCGCCGGGTACGCAGGCGCAGTTCGGCGCGCTGATAGCGGCGTGGCTCGATACCGGTGGCCAATGCCCGGCATAGCCCCTTTGCAGACAGGAAATGGCTTGTGACAGACGCCCCCAAAGCCGCGCGCTCCATCCAGATGTCTCGTCGCAGGATGATCCTGGGCGGCTCTCTGATTGGCGGCGCATTGATCGTCGGCTATGCCGCGACGCACCCCATGCAGGTGGCAGGCGCGATTTTGCAAGCGGGTGGAAGTGATCCGGAACCCAACGCCTTCGGATCGTTCATCCGGATCGACGCCGAAGGCTGGGTGACGGTCGTCAACAAGCAGCAGGAATTGGGGCAGGGCATCCACGCCGGCTTGGCCGCGATGATCGCCGAAGAAATGGACGCCGATTGGGATAAGGTGCGCGTTATGACGGCACCGTCCAATTTTCGCGTTTACGGCACGCAGATGACGGCTGGATCGACGGCGACGGCGAGCAACTGGGATACGATGCGAAATGCAGGCGCAGCGGCGCGCGCCATGTTCGTTGCGGCGGCAGCGCACCGTTGGAATGTGCCGCCCCAGTCGATCGCAGTACGCGACGGCCTGGTCTCCCATGTCCGGTCGGGGCGATCCGCCAGCTTTGCGGATCTGCTTGTGGAGGCCTCGCGCCAGACGCCACCGCAGCAGCCCGCTCTCAAGGAGCCCAAGGACTATAGGCTGATCGGCACGGATCGCGTCCGCCGCAAGGATAGCCTGCCGAAAAGCAACGGCCGCCAGATCTATACTCAGGACGTCCAATTGCCCGACATGCTGGTCGCGATAGTTGCCCATAGTCCGCGCTTCGGCGGTACGCTTGCCAAGTTCGATGCCGCCGATGCGCGCACGGTGAAGGGAGTCGTCGATGTCTTTGCAATCGAAAGCGGCATCGCCGTCGTTGCGGAAAACACCATCGCCGCACGGCGGGGGCGGGATGCGCTTCGGATCATATGGGACGACAGCGCCGCTGAAAAACGTTCCACGCCCGATCTGGTGCGCCATTATCATGACATCGCTGCCGGGCGTTCGGATGTCGAGCCGAGCGATTTTCATAGCAAGGGGGAAGACCCTCAAATTGCATTTGGGCGGGACGCGATCGAATTCACATTCGATTTCCCCTATCTGGCACATGCGCCGATGGAGACGCTGGATTGCGTCGCGCAAGTTGATGGTTGGGACGTCAAGATCATCTCCGGCTCTCATCTGCCAACAGTCGATCAGGTGCATGCCGCACGCGCAGCCATCACCATACCCGGCCGCGTCGATATCGATGTGATACCCGCGGGCGGATCATTCGGGCGGCGGGGAATCATGACATCCGACTATCTCGTCGAATGCGTGCGGATCGCAAAGCGAACGAACGGGCGGCCCGTCAAACTGATCTGGACACGGGAGGATGAGATGGCGGCGGGATATTATCGCCCGATGGCGCATCATCGCGTCTCCGCGGAACTTGATCGGGATGGATTTCCCAAGCGCTGGCGCCACCATGTCGTCGCGCAATCGTTGATCCCGTTCATCACCGGACCGACCGTGGAGGGCATTGCCGAGTCACCCTATCTGGCATCGGCGGAGAGTATCGACGGCAAGGTTTTCGCGCCTTCCTGCCCGGTGCCGGTCGCCTTCTGGCGATCGGTCGGCCATTCCTATAATGCTATGGTGATGGAGCATATCGTCGATCAACTCGCCCGAAAGGCCGGGCGCGATCCGGCGGATTATCGCCGCGCCATGTATCGAAAAGCGACGGCGAAGCGGCATGAGGCCGTGCTCGAAATGCTATGCAGCAAAGCGGATTGGGGCATGCCGCTCGAAAGCGGATGGGCGCGCGGCATGGCCATTCACGAATGTTTCGGCACGGTCGTCGGCCAGGTTGCCGAAGTGAGGTTGGACGAAGGGAGGCCGGTCATACGCCGGGTCGTCGCCGTGGTCGATTGCGGCATCGCCATCTCGCCCGACCAGATCGCGGCCCAGATGGAAGGCGGTATAGGCTTTGGTCTGTCGGCCGCACTCCACGGCGCCGTCACGCTCAAGGACGGTATCGTTCAGGAATGTAATTTCGACACCTATCCCATCGTCCGCATGAACGAGATGCCGACGGTTGAAACGCATATCCTGCCGTCCACAAACAGGCCGAGTGGCATGGGCGAACCGGGCGTGCCCCCCATTGCCCCCGCAATTGCAAACGCAATTTTCGCTCTGACTGGCTCAGCCACAACCCGCCTGCCGCTGATTGACCTCACGGTGCCGAGAGACGCATAATTTACCCGGCCCGGTCCCCTCATTTCGATGACGGCAACGGCGCAAAAGTTTAACCGCACTGTCGCTTAAGCGACATGGGGACGACTCATTGGCCCGCTATCCTCCGACCAAACGGGGGGCCGTCACCATGTACCGACCATTTCGCGCTGTGTTGTTCGCAGGGCTTGTCGCGCTCGCCGCCGCCGGATCGACCCATGGTGGCGACCAGGCCGCGCCGCAATGGGGCATCGCGCAACCCGTTCCGAACGACGGGCGATTGTCGGTCATGACCTATAATATCAAGGGACTGCCCTGGCCGATCGTGTCGGATCGGCGTGCGGCACTGACCGCCATCGCCGACCGGCTCGCCCTGCTGCGGCAATCGGGGCGACAGCCGCATATCATCCTGTTGCAGGAAGCCTTCACGCCGGAGGCGGCGCAGATCGCCGCGCGCGCGGGCTATCGTCATGTTGCGCAGGGGCCTGACGTAGCGCACCGTTCCACGGCGGCGGCGCAGGGGGCGGACCAATCGCATCTGGCGCAGGCGCGGTGGGATCGCGGAGAGGCGATCGGCAAGCAACTGAGCAGCGGCCTGCAAATCCTGTCCGACTATCCCATCACCCGGATCGATCGCATGGCTTTTCCCGACTTTGCCTGCGCCGGGTTCGATTGCCTGGCCAACAAGGGCGTGTTGATCGCGCATATAAGCGTGCCGGGCTTCGACCGGCCAGTCAGCATCGTCAACATGCATCTCAACGCCCGCAAAGCCGCAGGTGTAGCGATCGACCGATCGCAGCGGGCCTTTGCCCGGCAGGTCGATCTGGTGACGCAGTTCGTTAAGACCCATGTACCCGTCGGTCAGCCGCTGATCCTGGGCGGTGACATGAATATCGGGCAGGATCGGTTTCGCGCCGATATCTTCTTCACTCGGTTCGCGCAGGCGGACATGCGCTTCATCGCGCCGGAACTGGACGGCGCACGCCGGGCGCTGGCGCAATCCGCCTGGGCCAGCGACGCGATCCGGCGCGACCTGACTTCTACCAGAGCGCGGGCGAAGGATTGGCTGTTCGCACGGGGTGCGGGCGACCGTCCGCTCAAGGTGGTCGCGGCGCATGTGCCTTTCGGATCGGAACCCGATAGCCAGCCACTCTCCGACCATTTCGGTTATGTTATCGACTACAGCCTGCGCAGCGGGGTCGATCTGGCGCGATCAGGCCGTGCGGGGGCAGCATCATGAGCCGGGCCGTGTGGTCGTTGCTCTGGCTCATCCCTGCCTCTACCGCCGCCCAGGCGCAGGAGATGCCGGTGGAAACGGGTATCCGCTTTTCGCTGAAACGCCCATCCGGCCTGTCACCGATGACGGCTCCTCGGCCAGCCTATCCGCAGTTCCGCCCACGGATGGAAGCGGCAACGCCGGTCCATGTCGATGATCGTGACCAGGACATCCATATCCGCTGGCAGACGACCGCGCGTCGTTTCCTTGGAACGACCGCCGCGACCTCGTTCGCGCCGCATAGGCTCTCGCGCAGCCGGATGGTGCGCTATGGCGTGCAGGATCGCTGGCTGGTCAGCGAGCATCTGACCGCCACCCTGGGCTGGCATGGGATCAAGGTCAGCAACCGCAATGCCAATGTCACCGCGGGGCCAGGGCGCGAAAAACTGCGTGCGAACGACTGGTTTCTGCCGCGCGCGACGTTAGTCCTGCAAGCACGGCAGGATTTGGCGTTGAGCCTGGATTATGCCGACACATTAAGGGCCTATGGCGAAACGGGCATGAGCGGACCGATGGGATTGCGCCACGATGATTTTCTGGCGTTGCGCCGGACGCTGAAGCCGGAAACGCAAAGCCGCGTGCAGATGCGTGCCGACTGGAGCGCTGCGCCCACGCTCGGCCTGTCCCTGTCCTTGCAGGGCGGTCGGATCGATGACCGGTTGCGCTTTACCGGACGCGGCACGGTGCCGGTCAACGCCGGCTCCGCACGGATCGATGGTGCGATTCTGGAAGCGCGCCATCAGGTGACACCGCAGTGGCAATGGTCGATCCGCTACAGCGACGCGCGGGTTCGCATGTCCGGCGGCGACATCGTGCGCGAACAGAGCCTATCAGCCGGGTCCGTCTGGCGGGACGGCCCCTGGCGCGCGGCCCTGTCCGTTGCGCGTAGCAGCGCGCCCGCAATGGCGGTGTCCGGCCCGCGCGCCGTGCGGGTCGAGGCCGGCGTCGATTATGCGCTGGCTGCGGTCGGCGGGCGACCGATTACCTTGTCGCTGCAGATGACCGACCCGGACAATCTGGTGAGCGGGACATTTTCGCGCGATGACCTGTCTGGCTCGCTGCGCGCCGCCGACCAAGCGCGCGCGGTGATGGCCCGCGCGCGACTTGGCTGGTAGGCGCAAGTCCTATGCCATTGCGGATTGCCCTGTTGCTGCTGATCGCGGCCCTGATGTTGACCGTGGCAGCGTTCCGCCCGATCGATCATGACGAGGGGCAATATGTCGGCGCGGTTGCGATGATGCGCTTCGGCTTGCCCTATCGCGACTTCGCCTATCTCCAGACGCCCTTGCAACCATTATTGTTCGCGCCGCTGGCGTGGATCGCGGAGGGGTGGCTCTTTCCGGCACTGCGCGCCATCAATGCCTTGCTCGCGCTGGGGGCGAGTGTCTGTCTGTGGATCGCCGCGCGGCGGGCGGGTGCGTCCGACCGGGCGGCAGCCATCGCTGCGGTGGCCTTATTGTCGAGCCATATGCTGTTGTTCGCCGGGAGTGTTGCGCGCAACGATGCGCTGCCCGTGTTGCTGATGACGGCCGGGCTGGCCGCCATGATCGGTCTGCTCCAGAATGACCGTGCGCGGTGGATGGCGTTGCTGGCCGGGCTGTTGCTGGGGGCGGCCGCGTCGGCGAAAATCAGCTATGGCCTTCCGGCCGCCGCCGTCGGCCTATTTGCGCTATGGCACTGGCGGACGCTTGGCGCGGGCAGAGTCGGCCTGCTCGCTCTGGGCGGCGTGCTGGGCGGTCTGCCGACGATGGCGCTGGCCCTGCTGGCGCCGGACGCGGCCTGGTTCGGGATTATCGACTATAGCCTGAAGGCCCCGTTCGAGTGGCGCGCCTGGAATGAGAAGGCCGCCATGCTCGGCGGGCCGAAGAGCCTTGTACGGCTTGCCCGCTTTCTGGCGCAGGGCTGCGGCCTGATTGCGCTGGTCGCGGTTGCTTTGGTGGTCACCCGGCGCCGCACGCCGGTCGAACGATTGCTCGATATGATGATCGTCGCCGGTCTAGTGGCCGCCTGGCTGCCGCGACCCATCTATGTCCAATATCTGGGGCCTTTGCTGCCCGCGCTCTTCCTTCGCTTTGCGCTGCTGACCGACGCGCCCTTCTGGCATCGTCGCGCTGGCCGCGCCCTGATCGCGTTGGGCATCGTCGCAGGCGTGGCACAGACCGCGACAAAGACAGCGGCCAATATGCTGGCGGGCCACAGTCCGGTTCAGGGGATCATGCAGGATGTGCGTGCAGTGGATCGCATCGTGGCTTCGACCGGCCTGTCCGGGTCGATCGTTACCCTGTCGCCGGAACGGTCGGTGGATGCGGCGCTGTCGATCGATCGCCGCTTCGTGACCGGGCCTTTCCTGTTCCGCACGCGCCACATCCTGACACGCGATGAGGCGCGGGCCTTTCATGCGACGACCATCCTATCTGCCGAAGCGGATCTGGATGCGAAGCCGCCCGCCATCATCCTGACGGGCAGTGAAGGCAAACCCACGGCGGCCTTTCCTCGCGGTTTGGATGCGGTGCTGATCGATTGGGCGCGATCGCATGGCTATCGTGCCGTCTCCTTGCCTTCGGGCACCCATCAGATGTTCCTGGCACCGCCATCGCCTGGCACAATGGCTGCGACCTTTGCCACGCAACCGTTATAATGCTGGTCTAGATCGGCTGGTCGATGCAATCGGAAGCCCCCCTCATGCCCTTTATCCTGCTGATCCTCGCGAGCCTGATGCTCGGCCTTGTCCCGGCAGGGGCAGAGCCGATGGCCGAGGTGCCATCGCCGCCACCCGTTCCCGTCATACTGCGCATGGCGGCGCCGGAAGCGCGGCAAGGCGTCGCATCGGACGGCACGCATCTCTATGCCATCGACAATGACCGAATCGGCAAATACCGTATCGCCACCGGCGAGCGGGTCGCCCAATGGCAGGGGGAGCGACGGCTGTTCCCCCACATGAACAGTTGCACCGTCGCGGGGCATGACCTGGTCTGCGCCGCGTCAAATTATCCACAGCTGCCCCAGACCAGCGCCATCGAGATTTTCGACACTCGCACGATGCGCCACAGTCGCACGATCAGCCTGGGCTTTGGCCCCGGTTCGCTCACCGCGCTCGACCGGCATGATGGCAAATGGTGGGCGGTCTATGCCAATTATGATGGCAAGGGCGGCGAGCCGAACCGGGACCATCGCTACACGCTGCTGGCGCGGCTGGACGATGCCTTCCGGCAGGAAGCGGCATGGACCTTTCCGGTCGACGTGCTGGCGCGCTTTGCGCCGTTCAGTTGCTCTGGCCTTAGCTGGAGCAATGATGGTCGCCTCTATGCGACCGGCCATGATCGGCCGGAAATATATGAACTGGCGCTACCCGAAGCCGGATCGCGCCTGGAACTGCGCCGCACCATCGGCATTGCCACACCAGGCCAAGCGATCGACTGGGATCCGGTCGAGAAAGGCCGTCTATGGTCCATCGACCGCACCAGGACCGAAATGGTGGCGAGCTTTATCTCTGACGGAGACTAAGCCGGGAGACAGTTGAGGCTACCGCCCGAATTTCTTCTGCGTCTTACCGTAGCGCAATTTCCGCGTGCCCGGCTTGCCCTCGGTCGCGCGGCCCCTGGGCGCCGCAACCTGCTGCTCGTGCGGCAGACCCAGTTCTTCGGCTTCCAGCTTGCGGATTTCGTCGCGGATGCGCCCGGCCTCTTCGAACTCCAGGTCGGCGGCGGCGGCGCGCATCTTCTTTTCCAGATCCTCGATATAGGCGCGCAGATTGTGGCCGACCATGTGGGGGCGGTCGGCGTCGCCGGTGTCGACTGTGACCTGATCCTTTGACGCGACATGGGCGATGATGTCGCCGATATTGCGCTTGATCGTGGTCGGCGTGATGCCATGCTCTAGGTTATAGGCCTCCTGCTTTTCGCGCCGACGGGATGTTTCGCCCAGCGCCCGTTCCATGCTGCCGGTGATGCGATCGGCATAGAGGATCACGCGCCCGTCGACATTGCGCGCCGCGCGGCCGATCGTCTGGATGAGCGAAGTTTCGGAGCGCAAGAAGCCCTCCTTGTCTGCATCCAATATCGCGACCAGGCCGCATTCGGGGATGTCCAGCCCCTCGCGCAGCAGGTTGATGCCGATCAGCACGTCATAGACACCCAGCCGCAAATCGCGGATCAGCTCAATTCGCTCCAGCGTCTCGACATCGCTGTGCATATAGCGGACCTTCAAGCCCGCCTCGTGCATGAACTCGGTCAGATCCTCCGCCATCCGCTTGGTCAGGGTGGTGACGAGCGTGCGATAGCCTTGCGCGGCGACCTTGCGGCATTCGTTGATGAGGTCATCGACTTGATCCTCGACCGGCTTGATCTCGACCGGCGGGTCGATGAGGCCGGTGGGGCGGATGACCTGTTCGCTGAACACGCCGCCCGTCTGCTCCATTTCCCAGTTGCCGGGCGTGGCCGATACACTGACCGTCTGCGGCCGCATCGCGTCCCATTCGTTGAAGCGCAACGGCCGGTTGTCGATGCAACTCGGCAGCCGAAAACCATATTCGGCCAGTGTGATCTTGCGCCGATGGTCGCCGCGCGCCATCGCGCCGATCTGCGGCACGGTCTGGTGGCTTTCATCGACGAACAGTAGCGCATTTTCGGGCAGATATTCGAACAGGGTCGGCGGCGGTTCGCCCGGCAGGCGGCCGGTCAGGAAGCGCGAATAATTTTCGATCCCCGCGCAGCTTCCGGTCGCCGCGATCATCTCCAGGTCGAAATTGGTCCGCTGCTCCAGCCGCTGCGCTTCCAGCAGCTTGCCTTCAGCCTCCAGTTCCTTGAGCCGCTCGGTCAGTTCATGGCGGATCGCCTCCATCGCCTGTTTCAGCGTCGGGCCGGGGGTGACATGGTGGCTATTGGGAAAGATCTTCACATAGTCGAGGCTCGCAACCTTGCGCCCCGACAGCGGATCGAACTCGACAATCTCTTCAATCTCGTCCCCGAAAAAGGATATGCGCCAGGCTGTATCTTCATAATGCGACGGGAAAATCTCCAGATTGTCGCCCTTCACGCGAAAATTGCCGCGCGAAAAACCCGCATCGTTGCGCTTATATTGGAGCGCGACCAGCTTGCGGATGATCTCGCGCTGATCCTCGATCCCGCCCTTCTTCATCGAGAAAGTCATGGCCGAATAGGTTTCAACCGAGCCGATACCGTAAATGCAACTGACCGACGCGACGATGATGACATCGTCCCGCTCCAGCAGCGATCGCGTCGCTGAATGGCGCATCCGGTCGATGCTTTCGTTTACCGAGCTTTCCTTCTCGATATAGGTGTCCGACCGCGCGACATAGGCTTCGGGCTGGTAATAATCATAATAGCTGACGAAATATTCGACCGCATTGTCGGGAAAGAAGCTCTTGAACTCGCCATAGAGCTGGGCCGCGAGAATCTTGTTGGGTGCTAGGATCAGGGCAGGGCGCTGCAACGCTTCGATCATCTTGGCCATGGTGAAGGTCTTGCCGGAGCCGGTGACGCCCAGCAGCACCTGATCCTTCTCGCCCGCCAGCGCGCCCTCCACCAGTTCGGGGATCGCGGTGCGCTGGTCACCCGCCGGTTCATAATCGCTGACCAGCGTGAAGCGCCGTCCCCCCTCGCTCTTTTCCGGCCGCGCCGGGCGGTGCGGCACGAAACTGGTGCCGGTATCGGGTTCGTCGAGGGTTGTGCGGATCTGAATGGCCATGGGGGCAATATGGGGGCTTCGCGTCAGGACGCAATTGACGTCAGGGCTTCAACTCGACTGCGCCCTTCGGCATGGGTGGATAGACGACAGGCTTGCTGCCGAAACGCGCACGCAGAGCGGCCTGACGGCGTTCGTCATCGATTACTTCGACATCCACCTCGTCGGGATAACGGTAGTTGATCTCGAACTTTCCGTCCTTGATCTCATATTCCAGGATCGACCAGCGCTTGATGCCGCCTTCATCCGATTCGGCATACCAGGCTTTCCAAAGAAGGTCGGAAAGAGCCTCGGTGTCGTCGAGATTTCGAATCTGATGCCCTTCATCCTTGAAGATATTGGGGCTGATCCATCGGTCGCCGACTTCAACGTAGAGGAAAATGCCATCGGGATCGCCGCCGACGATATTGACCAGCTCCACGCCGATCTCGTTGTAAAGCGGCCCCAGAATGTCGAACTTATCTTTTGCCATCTTCGGCGCCTTTCGCTTCGTTCGGGAACTTCCTTCTGAATTTTTTGCCATCGATCTCCCAGATGACATTGAGCTGGTAGGGCCGTTGCGAAGTTCCTTCATAGAGGGGCTTGATATCCACGAACACTTTATGCCCGGCGCGCAATTCCCTGGCCCAGGAATCTTCCATGACGCGATAGCTGCCGCGGTTGAAGTTGGAATTCTGGGCGAAATGGTTGAAGCTGTCGCGGGGACCGTTGAAACGAGCAGCGATAAAATGGCCGCCATCGTCGTTGGCAAGACGGTCGGGCTTACCCGCCTGTGCCTGCCTATGGCGTGATCGCACAGGGGAAGCGGCCAGCGACAGTCCGCCATAGGTCCGGCGATTGCGCGCAATGACATCGATATGGAAATCATAGCCATTCTTCGTCTCCTTGCGCCAGTTGGTGTCGAGTATCTGGCTTTCCAGCGAAGGCGGATTGGCCGGGTCGGGCGGCAATTTCCCGCCATGCGTGTCCATATAATGGGCCAGCGCCAGAAACTTGGTTCTGGCTGCCTGCCCCGCATCCAGATAGGCCTGATGCGGCAGCTTGATCCGCTGGCCGATGCGGAGCGGCCGATCGAGCGGATGCTGGTTCAGCCATGCCAGATCGCGCACGGTCAGCCCTTTTCGGCGCGCGGCAATCTGGGTCAGCGTATCGCCTGACTGCACCATATAGATCGAATGGTTGCCCGGATAATCGGCGCGATTCGGACGGCGATCGGGCATCCCGTTGTCATCCGCGCGAACGACCCGACGATTCCGATCCCTTGGCGGCACAACGCCCCGCGTACCACCAGCCGGAAAATAGCGCCCCTGTCCGGCGAAGGTGAAGCGTCCGTCCTCTTCATCATGCCAGGGGTTGAATTTCATCTCCACAGGAGGAGGTGGAGAATCCATTCTTCGACCAGTACGTAGGTAGAGGTTGAAGGCCGTTAATCTATGTTGTTGGCTTGTCTCTTTCATCCGCACACCCCCCGATCTGCTTTCGTAGATGTAACAAATAACGCAGAACAAATCAAGAACGATATTGTGAGGCGTCGATACCGCCTAAGAATTTGAAATGTCGCTTCGGCCTGATATGCTCTCGAAAACAACGGGCCGCCACCGCGCGCGAACAGGGGAAATGCGATGACGAAGGCTTTTGGGATTACCGCCACGGCGCTGCTGATGCTGGCTGCTTGCGGCGACAAGCCGGGCGAGACGACCGGCAATATCGCGGCCACTGACGCCATGAGCCGCGAAGAGGTGAAGGCCGCGGTCGATAAGGTGCAGTTGAAGCCCGGCCAGTGGGAGGGGCGCTTCACCATCCAGGATATTGACCTGTCCAAAATGCCGGGCGCGCCCGCGGGCATGGAGGATCAGATGAAGAGCATGATGAGCCAGACCGCGCTCAAATATTGCGTCACGCCTGAAGAAGCGGCCAATCCCAGCGGCGAGATGTTTGCGGGCCAGGATAATAAGGACTGCGCCTTCAAGGACTTTGCCGTCAGCGGCGGGACGGTGAAGGGGCAGGTGTCGTGCAAGGCCGATGGCGGCACGATGAACGCGACGATGGCGGGCACCTATGCCGCCGACAGCTATGCGATGGACATGGACATGCAGATGGCGGGCGGACCCGACGGCACCGCCATGGCGATGAAGGCGCGGTCGGAGGGCAAGTGGATCGGGGCGGACTGCACGGCGGAATGATCGCCGCGCATTTCCGCTTGCGCTTTATGCCCGACGGGTAGAGCCTTGCCCTCGTTCCGACACGTAAGAACGGGGGAGAGGATATGGACAAGAGCCTTTTGGCGGCGCTGCCGCTTGCGATGATGCTGGGGCTTGGCGGCTGTGACGGGGAACCGGCACCAGCGCCGGAGGCCGAAGCGGCACCGATCCTGATGCGCGCGGGCGAGTGGATATTGACCCGCAAGACCACCGGCTACAACACCCCGACCGTCACCCCGGCGCAATATCAGGAAGCGCTGCGCCAGGTCAGCGAGGACAAGATCTGCATCGCGATTGCGCCCGACGGGGTGCCCGATGTCGCCGCGCTGGCCGGTGCTGAGGGCACGGATTGCAGCTATAAGGACAAGCTGGCGCGGAATGGCCGGTTGATCGTGACGCTGGCCTGCAAGGCGGGGGCGGGCACGTCGGAAATCATGGCGGAGGGCAATTATACCGCCGACACGATGACGCTGGGCACCACCATGACGAAGATGCAGGGCGGGCAACCGGTGCTCCGCACCACCCATGACCTGACCGGCAAGCGGGTCGGCGACTGCCCGGTACCGGGATAACGGTTAGATAGTAACCGCCGCCCGGATCATTCCCACTCGATCGTGCCGGGCGGCTTGCTGGTGTAATCATAGACGACGCGGTTGATGCCCTTGACTTCATTGATGATGCGGGTGGCAACGCGGCTCAGGAAGGCGGCGTCGAAGGGGTAGATGTCGGCGGTCATGCCGTCGGTCGAGGTGACGGCGCGCAGCGCGCAGACGCTGTCATAGGTGCGCAGGTCGCCCATGACGCCGACGGTCCGCACCGGCAGCAGCACGGCGAACGCCTGCCAGATCGCATCATAGAGTCCCGCATTGCGGATTTCCTCCAGATAGACCGCGTCGGCCTTGCGCAGGATGTCGCAGCGTTCCTTGGAGACTTCGCCGGGGATGCGGATGGCGAGGCCGGGGCCGGGGAAAGGGTGGCGGCCGACGAAGATGTCGGGCAGGCCCAGTTCCTTGCCCAGCACGCGGACCTCGTCCTTGAACAATTCGCGCAACGGCTCGACCAGCTTCATGTTCATGCGGTCGGGCAGGCCGCCGACATTATGATGCGACTTGATCGTGACCGACGGCCCGCCGGTAAAGCTGACGCTTTCGATGACGTCGGGGTAGAGCGTCCCTTGCGCCAGGAAATCCGCGCCGCCGATCTTCGCGGCTTCCTCCTCGAACACGGCGATGAATTCACCGCCGATGAATTTGCGCTTCTTTTCGGGGTCCGTAAGGCCCGCCAGGCCGCCCAAGAAGCGGGCTTCGGCCTCCACATGGACCAGTTTGATGCCATAATGTTCGCGGAACAAGCTGACCACCTGTTCCGCTTCGCCCAGGCGCATCAGGCCGTGGTCGACGAACACGCAGGTCAGCTGGTCGCCGATCGCTTCGTGGATCAGCACCGCCGCCACCGCGCTGTCGACGCCACCGGACAGGCCGCAAATCACGCGGCCTTCGCCCACCTGCGCGCGGATATCGGCGATCTTGGTCGCGCGAAATTCCGCCATCGTCCAGTCGCCTGCCAGGCCGCAGACATGACGCACGAAATTGGCGAGCAGCTTGCCGCCATCGGGGGTGTGGACAACTTCGGGATGGAATTGGGTGGCGTAGAAGCGCTTGGCTTCGTTCGCGGTGACGGCGAAGGGCGCGCCGTCGCTGGTCGCGACGACCTCGAAACCGGGGGCGAGCTGCGTCACCTTGTCGCCATGGCTCATCCACACCTGATGGCGCTCGCCCTCGTTCCACAAGCCGTCGAACAGTGCGCAGCTCTTCTTGACCTCGATGAAGGCGCGGCCGAATTCGCCGCTCTCGCCGCCTTCGACATTGCCCCCCAATTGCTGCATCATCGTCTGCTGGCCATAGCAGATGCCCAGCACCGGCACGCCCGCGTCGAAGATCGCCTGGGGTGCGCGGGGGCTATCCTCCCACATGACCGACGATGGCCCGCCCGACAGGATCACGCCCTTGGGCTGCATCCGGGCAAAGGCCTCGGCCGCGCTGTTGAAGGGGGCGATTTCGGAATAGACGCCGGCTTCGCGCACGCGCCGGGCGATGAGCTGGGTCACCTGGCTGCCGAAGTCCACGATAAGGATGGAATCCTGAAGGGGCAGCGTCATAGAATCGCCTTTGTCAGTCCGAGGGATAGGGATTCGCGTCCGGTTACTGTCCTGTCGCGTCCTTGTCCAGCACAGGTGCGCGCGCGCCGCGCCCGGCGGTCCATCCCAACAGCGCGCCACCGGCCAGAACGGCGGCGGCGATCAGGAAGGCGCTGCCGATGAAGGGCAGGATCGGCGCGGTGCCGACCGAAGCGGAGTAGACCGCGCCGAAGAAGAGCGGCGAGGCGATGCCTGCGATGCTGGCGACGCTGTTGTTCGCGCCCTGTAGCTGGCCCTGTTCGCTTTCCGACACGCGCCGGGTCATGAGCGACTGGAGGGTCGGCATGGCAAGGCCCCAGAGCGCGTTGGGCAGCATGGCCGCGACGAACAGCCATCCCGTCGGCGCAAGGCCCATCGCCGCAATGCCGCCCGCGCCGAACGATAGGCCGACGACCATCGTGGTCCGGTCGCCCAGCCGCTTGACCACTGGCCCGACGAGTAACCCCTGCACCCCCATGTCCATCAGGCCGACGAGCGCCAGCAGGGTGCCGACCTGCCATGCGCCCCAGCCATAGCGGTCGCCCGCATAGAGGACGAACACCGCCGAAAACAGGTGATGGGCGAAATAGAGCAGGAAATTGACGGTCGCGAGGCTGGACAGTTCGGGGTGCGAGCGCAGCAGCCGGAGCGCGCCGAACGGATTGGCGCGTCGCCAGCTGAACGCCATGCGCTTGTCGCGCGGCAGCCATTCGGGCAGCACGATCAGGCCGTAGAGAAAGGCTAGGCCCGACAGGCCCGCCGCCGCCCAGAAGGGCGCGCGCAGCGATATCTCCCCCAGCACGCCGCCGATCAGCGGCCCGGCGACGAAACCGCCGCTGAACGCCGCGCCGATCAGGCCATAGCCCCTGGCGCGATCTTCAGGCGCGGTGATGTCGGCCATATAGGCAAAGACCGAGGTGAAGCTGGACGAGGTGATCCCGGCGAGGATGCGCCCCACCGCCAGCCACCATAGGCTCGGCGCCAGCGCCATCAGCCCATAATCGAGCGCCAGCCCGCAGACCGACACCAGAATGACGGGCCGCCGCCCGAACCGGTCGGACAGCGAGCCGATCACCGGCGAGCAGAGAAATTGCATCCCCGCCCACAGCGCCACGAATAGCCCGTTCCACAGGCCCGCCGCACTGTTCGCGCCGGAAAGCTGCTCGATCAACTGCGGCAGCACCGGAATGACGATGCCCATCGACATGACGTCGAGCCACGCCGTCACCAGGATGAAGAAGATCGCAGCGGTGCGTGCGGGGGCGGGCGGGGTGGACATGCTGGTCCCGCTATAGCGATGGCTGGCGAATGCCAAGCGGGTGGCGAGGGGCGCGGCGTTTAAGGTCACAGGGCCGAAGTTCACAGTGTCGCAGAGCGATTTGGACCAATCGTGCCGGTAAAGCCCTGGGAAGGCCCCGGCAAAGGCGCATCGACGCGACAGGGACGCGGCTATGACGCGACAGTTGCGCGACAGTCACGCGACGATTGCGCGCCGCATATGGGGCGATCCGGGGCAGTGCCAGCGTGGGGGAGGGTGGTCGGCGCGGTTCCATCTGGAAGGATAGACCAGAGAAAATCCTAATAGGAAAGGGGTGGGGTGGTTTTGGTGCGCCCTCTCCCGTCTTTATGGGAGAGGCTACGGAGACTTGGCAAAAGTATCGTATATGATGCTCATAAAACCATAGGGGATATAGCCATTCCTAAGAGCCCGATCCGAAATTAAGTTGAGTGGTATCAGCGGGTTAGCTTGACGCTTGCCGCAGTCGTTGATTCAGGGGTTTTGCAACAAACTTCCGGAGATCAACGATGTGGACCGATACCACTCGGGCG
>Ga0209231_1000061_pt1 | contig 80983 bp, 80 predicted proteins | sample Deesub45470m_DNA_FD_188086 | JGI IMG/M metagenome (GOLD analysis project Ga0209231, IMG submission 188086) | Deep subsurface microbial communities from North Pacific Ocean - 450_OLKR46/470m Metagenome (SPAdes) (version 2) | ecosystem: Environmental > Terrestrial > Deep subsurface > Unclassified ...
GGCTAGCCCGCTCCAGCGCCTCTGGCGCGACCTCAATGTCGGCACCCGCCACAATGCGCTCAACGCGCCGCTGTCGATCGAGCTGTACGGCCGCGCGATTGCGGGCATGCCGTCCAACATCCGCCTGCTGCCGGACATTGCGCCCGCACCCGCTTGGGCAACAGCATAACAACAGGAGAGAATGGATGCCGATACCCACGACGCAGGAGATAGCGACATTTCTGACCAGCCAAGCCATCATGTTCAGCGAAGGCCGGATCGATGATTTCATGGCTGCCTTCCGCGCGATAGCGCCGGGCGGGTTCAAGGTGCAGGATCCTGCGACGGCCCCGGTGGAGGCGGGGTGGGACAAGCTGGAGGCGCTATGCGACCAGTTTCTCGGCTGGCAGTTGGTGGTGGAGGATGTGAAGGTCAGCGGCAACGAAGCGGTCATCTACGTCCGCAACGAAGGTGTGCATGACGGGCATCCGATGAAAATCTACAGCATCGAACATTATGTGTTCGGCGACGATGGCAGCCTGCTTGCGCGCTATTTCCATCCGATGCAGTAGCAGGCCATGTCCGAGACCACATCCGTCCCGCCCGCCATCGACCCGCGCAGCCGGGCGGCGGCGTTGCGGCGGGAACGGATGCGCGACCGGCTGCTCGACACGGTATTCGACCTGTATCAGCCGGGTCAGGCGAACGGCCATCTGGTGATCGACGACGTGATCCAGGCGGCCGCCGTGTCGCGCGGCAGTTTCTACAAATATTTCGAATCGCTGGAAGCCGCCGTCGATGCGCTGGGCGAGCGGCTGACGGCGGGCATGATCGGCGATTATCGTCGGCTGTTCGATGACGATGACGCCCCGTTGCTGCGCGCGGTGGGCGGCGTGGCGATCACAATGTTGCGCGCCTGGCATGATCCGCGATGGAGCGGCTTTACCTGTCGCGTAGATTATGTCAATTATTTCGAACGCGCCAGCAGCTTTGACCTTATGGTCCGCGATGTGCTCGACGATGCCCGGCAGAAGGGGCAGATGGATTTCGCTTCCAGCGACATGGCCGTCGACCTTATCGTCGGGGTCACGATCGAAGCGCGGCGGCGGCTGATGCGGGGAGGCATGGCGCCGCGTTCCTATATGGACGAAATGCTCTTGCGGACTTTCAGGGCGCTGGATGCTTCGCCCGTCATGCTGGCTGCGGCGTTCGACACGGTGTGGCTACGGCTGGCGCGCGACGGGCCGAGTCTTGAGTGGTGGTCCGTGGGGCAGGGCGTTCCGGTCGGCTAAAGCTGGCTCGTCCCGCCGAACGATCAGGAATCAAGCGGCGTCCAGCATGGGGTGCCTGCTTTTTCCAGCGGCCCGCACTGCGCCACGCGGGTCGCGCCATTGTCCGCGATCAGGATCATCCAGTCGCCGGTGTCGCCGCAACCAATGGCCCAGACCGCATTGGTGCCGATGTCGCCCCGAAACAGCGAACGCTTCGTACTTGTACAGACCTCGCCTGCATCATGCATCAGCTTGGCGAAGGATTGCGTTCGTCCAGGCGCATCCCTTTCCTCGATCGCATTGCTGTAGCGGTTTCGGCTGCTGCCAGTGCGATGCGCTTCGGCGATGGCGATGGATGCGCCCAGCGTCGCGGCAATCACGCCGGTGGGGACCAGCGTCCATACCAATGCCCGGCGCAGGTCGCCGCCGCTATGGCCACATGCAATGCAGCCGGTTCCAAAGCCATCGATCGGCGCGCGACATTTCGGGCAGTTCATGACTCCGCACTAGCCTGCATCCCTCTCGCTCGACCCTATCCCTCGACAGGCGCAGTTCGGGCTGGGCGCAATCATTCTATAGACTATGGAATTGCCCAACCTCCCACCGGCCATAGCGCCGTCTTTGCCGCCATCGGGCGGAATGATGGGGGAACCGTTGCGTTCGCCCTCCACCCTGCGGCAGGCGGTGGTCGATCGCCTGCGCGACGCCATCGTGTCCGGCACTATCGCGCCCGGCACCTTGCTGCGCGAAACCGCACTCGCCGCCAGTCTGAACGTCAGCGCCACGCCGATCCGTGAGGCGCTTGGCACGCTGGCATCCGAAGGATTGGTGGAGATCGAGGCGCATAGGTTGAAGCGCGTCACCCCGATTGATTTCCCCGCCACCCGCGACCTGTTGCGCGTGCAATGGGAATTGTGGCGGCTGGGCTATGCCTGGGGGATGGGCTATATCGGCGCAGGGCGAGCAGTCCTGCTCGATCAGGCAATCGCTGACTATCGCACGGCGCTGGACGGGGACGACCATGCCGGAGCGATTGCCGCTGGGCTGGATTTCCACACCATCTTCATCACCGCGTCGGCGAACCGCGAACTGCTGCGCTCGACCCTTGACCGGCGCGGTCTGATCGCCCGCTTCATCCTGCTGCATGGCCTCCAGACGCTGACGACGATTGGCCTGGAACAGCATCAGGCGATCTTGGCGGCGTTCAAGGCGGGCGACCATCCCGGCGTGCTGGCCTGCCTCGATCGCATGGCCACGCGCCTGATCGCCATCGCAGATGCAGGCTGCCCGGCCGCATCCGATCACCCTTCCCGATAAGCAAGAAAGACACAGGACATGGATTTCGAACTGCCAGAGGAATATCGTTCCTTTCAGGACATGGCGCGGCGCTGGATCGACAAGGAAGTGCCCAAGGAATGGGCGCGCGCGCTGGAAAAGGACGAACACAACTACCCCTTCGCGCTGTGGGACAAATTCACCGAAGCGGGCTTTCACGGCATCGGCATATCGGAGGAGTATGACGGGCAAGGCGGCGATGTTGTCATGCAGATGCTGCTGGCGCGCGAACTGGCCCGGTCGCTGGGTGGCCTCGCCTGGATCTGGGGCATCACCAGCTTTGCCGGGTCGAAATCGATCGGCCTTTATGGGTCGCCCGAACAAAAGGCGAAATATCTGCCGCTGATCGCCACCGGGCAGTTGAAGGCCGCGATCGCCTTTACCGAGCCGAGCGGCGGCACCGACCTGTTGGGCGCGATGACCACGACAGCCGAACGGGTCGAGGGGGGCTGGAAACTCAATGGCGAAAAGATCTGGTCCTCCTCCGCCCATGTCGCCGACTATCTGCTGGTGATCGCGCGCAGCGACAAGGACGCTGAAAAGAAGCACCAGGGGCTGACCCTGTTCTGGGTGCCGATCAACACAGCGGGCGTGAAGATCACCCCGCTCGCCAAACTCGGTATGCGCTCGATGGGCAGTTGCTCGGTACATTTCGAGGACGCCTTCGTCGCCGACGAACAGGTGCTGGGGGAACCGCACAAGGCCTGGTACATGCTGCTGCCAACGCTCAACAATGAACGGATCATGGTCGGCGCCTTCTGCCTTGGCGTCATCGACGGCGTGTTGGAAGATGCGCTCGATTATATGAAGCAGCGCAAGGCGTTCGGCGGGGTCATCGGCCGATTCCAGAGCTTGCAACATTATGTCGCCGACATTGCGACCATGCAGAAGACCACCGAACTAATGCTGCATTTCTGCGCCGACAAACAGGCGCGGGGCGAAAATGTCGGGGTGGAGGCCAATATGCTCAAACTCATGGCATCGGAAAACGCCAATGCCGCCGCAGACCTGGGCATCCAGATATTGGGCGGGATGGGCTATTCCGCCGAAACCGACATGCAGCGTTACTGGCGCGACAGTCGACTGTGGCGGATCGGCCCTATCACCAATGAAATGGTGCGCAACGGCATCGCCGAAAGCCTAGGGCTGCCGCGTTCCTTCTGAACCCCGGCCCTTCTGAAAGACAGGTGAAATGGCGGGGGCGGGCGCGCAGTCTCCCCGTCGATCAAGGAGACAGACGATCATGATGTTCCCCCCGCAACCCATTCCCGACCATGTGCCGGCCGATCTGGTCAAGCCCGACTTTCCCTTCATCTTTGGCATGACGACGGACCGCGATCCGTTCGACGATATGGCGATGGCGGTGCATGAAGGCCCCGACATCATCTATGCGCCTCACGCCTATCCGGGCGGAACCGCAGCCTGGGTGCCACGGCGCATGGCGCATCTGCGCTCCATCTACCTGGACACCGAACATTTTTCGTCGACCGATTTTTCCCCCTATTCCAAACTGGTCGGCGGCAACTGGATCAATTCGCCCGCTGAGTTGGACCCGCCCGCCCATGGCCCGTTCCGCCAGATGGTAAACCCGGCCTTCACGCCCAAGGCGATGGCCGCGCTGGAGGGCAAGATCCGTCAATATGCGATCGAATATATCGACGCGTTCGCCGCGCGCGGTTCGTGCGAATTCATGAGCGAGTTCGCGTTCGAATTTCCGATCAAGGTGTTCATGGATCTGATGGGGCTGCCGCATGACCGGGTAGCGGAATTCATGGAGTGGGAACAGAACCTGCTCCACAATCACGACCTCGCGCAGATTGCCGAGGCCACACGCAGCGTGCTTGATTATCTGGGCGGGGAGATTGACGATCGACGCGCCAATCCGCGCGACGACCTTATCAGCTTCGGGGTGCAGGGTCGGATCGGCGATCGGCCACTGACGCGGGATGAACTGCTGGGCTTTATGTTCAACCTGTTCATCGGCGGGCTTGATACCGTCTCGACCAATATGGGTCTGCATTTCCGTCATCTGGGCAGCGCGATGGAGGATCAGGCGCATCTGCGCGCCAATCCGTCCGACATCCCGCATGCGATTGATGAACTGATGCGGGCCTATGGCGCGGTCACGACCTTTCGCACCTGCATCAAGGAAACGGAGGTCGCCGGCGTGCGCTTCATGCCGGGGGAAAAGGTCGCGATGTCGACCACGCTCGCGGGCCGCGATCCGGCCGAGTTCGATGCGCCGACACAGGTGCGGCTAGACCGTAAGCCACGCCATGTCGGCTTTGGCTTTGGTATCCATACCTGTGTGGGCATGCATCTGGCGCGGCGGGAATTACGGATCGCGATGGAGGAATTTCTCGCCCGCATCCCGCAATTCCGTATTGCGCCGGGTCACACGGTCGAATGCCATCTGGGCATGATCCAGCCCGTCGCACTCCCGCTGGTCTGGACTCCTGCCGCCTGATCGATGGCGGGCGTTCGTCTCGCGACGGACGCCCTACAGGTCCAGGCAGGCTGCGTCAAAATCCAGGCGCGGGTTCCGCGGATGCAGCGCTTCGGCTCGGCCATAGCCGATATTGCACAGGAAATTGGCTTTCCACCGTCCATCAGGGAAAAATTCACTGTCCACGCCCGCCGCGTCGAAGCCCGACATCGGCCCGCAATCCAGCGCCAGCGTTCGCGCCGACATGATGAGATAAGCGCCCTGCAAGGTCGATGACCGCGCCACCGTCTCGGCGATCAGCGCATCCTTCCCCTCGAACACGCTCCGCATGTCACGGGACGGGAACAGGGTAGCATATTCCTCGTAAAATCGCGTGTCCCCGGCGATGATGACGGTGCAGGGCGCCTGCGCGACCTTATCGACATTGCCCGCATTGATGTGTGGCATCAGCCGCGCCTTCGCCTCCACCGAACGAATGAAGACGAACCGTGCGGGATTGCTGTTCGCAGTCGTCGGCCCCCATTTGGCCAGATCGTAGAGCGTGCGCACTATCGCGCCGGTAACGGGCTGGTCGGTCCAGCCATTATGGGTACGCGCCTGCCGGAACAGCCGGTCCAATATGTCGGTCATGGCATCCCCCAGCCCGCTGCTTCGCGGGCAATTATGTCGTCCGCCTCCCTGCCAAGCGCCTCCCGGTCTGCCCGCTCCCACACCCGATGATCGCCCCGCGCATAGCCGCACCCATTGTCGCGATAGAGCAGCGCATCGATCACATGGTCGCGCAGCTTGTCGATCTGGCGTACAACTCGCCCGGGCGTTCCCATCACGAGTGAATGGGGCGGCACGATGGTATCAGGCGGCAGGAAACAATGCCCCGCGATGATCGATCCATGGCCGATGACGCACCGCTCCATGATCGTCGCGCCAACCCCGATCAGGCAGGCCGGTTCGATCGTGCAGCCATGCACCACGGCGCGGTGGCCGATGGTGCAATAATCGCCGATGACGGTCGGATCGTCCCAGCCGATATGGACCATCGCATGATCCTGCACGCTTGCGCAGCGGCCCACCGAGACGAACGCCCGCTCGCACCGGATGACGGCATAGGGCCATAGGCTGCAATCCTCACCCAGCCGCACGTCGCCGAACAGGCGAACGGTCGGATCGACATAGGCGGGGGACATCGCGATCATCCTGCAACCAACAGCAGCGCCGCCCACTCGGTCGAGCGGGCGGCGCCGAGGGTCAATAGGCGCCCGGCGGCGAAATCGGGTCCGCACCAGTCAAGGCGCGACCGAAGATTTCGTAGCCTATGGTCGGGATATTCTGGATATGCCGTGTCGCCATCGACACGTCGCGCCAATAGCGATTGATCGGCTTGTCCAGCGCGAAGGCCGAAGACCCCACCTGGAACATCAGCGATTCGCTCGCCCCATGAACCAGTTCGATCATCTGCGCGCCCGCTGCCCGGTGCTTGGCCTTCTCCGCCATAGTGAATTCCTCGCCCAGGCCGACCCGGTCGAGCTTAGCGGTCAGGTCGAACAGGATCAGCTTGGCCGTGTCGATCATCGCGGCGGCCTCGCCCAGGTCGCGCATATAGGCGCCGGAACTTGTGCGCGGACCGATGATGGTGGTCAGCACCGGCTTCTTGGGCGCTTCTGCCCTCACGATTTCCAGCATCGCCTCCACTGCGCCGATCAACTGCGCGATGCCGGTCGTGCGTACGACCGGAACGGCGGGCAGCAGGTCGGACGGCGCACCGAAATGGCGCTTGGTCGGGTCGATCTGGCCGGTTCTCTCGGTCATCAGCGCCATCTGCGCGTCGGGAATGAACACGTCCTTGGCGATCGCGGTGTCGGACCCGGTGCCTTGCATCCCCGACACGAACCAGCTGTCCTCGATCGTCATGGCGTCCATCGGCAGGTAGCACATGTTGATGCCCGGAACGACGGGACCGTCATAATCTTCCAGCACCACGCCCTGCTGCGCCCAGGTCGACTGGCGTGACCCGGACATATAGGGCCATTTGCCATTGATGATCCAGCCGCCATCGACCTTGCGCGCCTTGCCGGGCGGGTTGTACGCGCCGCACACCGTCTGCGGACGGTCGGCGAACACCGCGTCCTGCACGCCATCAGGGGCCAGGCTGGTGATCCAGCTGGTGCCGTTGATGATCTGCATGACCCAGCTGATCGCTGGATCGCCTTTCGCGATTTCGATCTGTACGCGGCAGAAATCGGTCGGGGACAGGCCAAAACCGCCCAGACGCTGCGGCACCAGTAGGCGCAGGAAGCCTTCGTCCTTCAACATCTGGTCGACCGCCGGGGTCGGGCAGCGGCGTTTTTCGCCGTCAGGCGCTTCGCTCTGAAGGAAATCGCGCAGGCTGCGCGCCTTTTCGACCAGCGCGTCAGCCACGCTCTTGTCGGCGAAGCCGACCTTGGTGGTGGATTCTAACTTTGCCAGGGTAGCCATCAATTCATCCTCTCTTATGTTCGGCATGGTGGCCGGCGATTTGCAGCGCCCATTTGCACAACCGGTCGGGCGCCCCGTTCCAGATGGCCAGCCATTGCGGCGTGGCCGGAATGATGAGGGTGCTCAGTTGCAACCGCACCATCGTGTCGCAGAAAATGTCGCGGTCCAGGCGGCTGCCCGTCAGCATCTCGAAATGGTCAAGTACCGGGTCCAGCGCCTGCTGCACGGCGGCCTTGTGGCGGCTGAAATGACTGCGCAGGAAATTGAGGTGGAAGGCCGGTTCGACCTCGAATATGCCGTCTGGCGACCGTTCGATGGTGAAGCGGCCGTAAAAGCGCATCACCGCGCGGAACCGCTCGATCGGATCGGCTATGCCTTCGCCCGCCTCGATAATTCCCTTTTCGAAACTGCTGCATATATATTCGCTGACCGCCGCCAGCACGTCCTCCTTGGACGTGAAATAGCGGTAGAGCGTGCCGCGCGACACGCCGCTCGCCTCGCTGATGTCGCTCATCGACAGGCGCCGCGCACCGATGCTTCCGATCGCGCGCAGCGTGCCATCCAGGATTTTCTGGACGCTGCCGGATTGATCGGTGGCGACGATATCGCTCCAGTCGGTGTGCGGCATCAATTTCATGTCTGGGCTTCCATCTCGGCAAGATTGTGCGGAACGCTCACATAGCCGGGCAGATGCTGCCCGCCATCCACGTTGATCAGCTCGCCATTGACGAAACGCGACATGTCCGACGCCAGGAACAGCACCACCGGGCCGATATCCAGTTCCGGGTCGCCCGCGCGCTTCAACGGATTGCTGGCGGTCGCCATGTCCAGAAAGCCCGGCACGTCCTGCACCAGTTGCGCGAAAACCTGGCCCATGCCGGTCGGCGCGATCGCATTGGTGCGGATGTTGAACCGCCCCCATTCCACCGCCGCACTGCGGGTCAGGCCCATGATCGCGCCCTTGTTCATATTATAATCGGCATGCAGCCAGGCACCGGTCTGCGCATCGATCGAATAGAAGTTGACGATCGACCCGCCGCCCCGCGCCTTCATATGCGGGAAGGCCGCACGCATCGCCCACCAACTGCCCCAGGTGCCGATTTCCAGCGTGCGCTTGAGCATCTCGTCGGTCTTCTGTTCCAGCAGGACGTTGTCCGACAGCAGCGAGGCGTTGTTGACGAGAATGTCGATGCCGCCAAATTCGGCGACCGCGCGGTCGATCATCGCTTCCGCATCGGCCTTGACGCCGACATCGGCGGACATGCCGACGGCGCGCATGCCAAACTCCGCCGAAATCTCTGCCGCTACCGCTTCCGCCGCCGCGCCGTCGCGCCCGGTGATGAGCAGATGCGCACCCTCCCGCGCCAGGCAGCGGGATATGCCATGGCCCAACCCCTTGGCCCCGCCGGTGACGATCGCAACCTTGTCCTGTACCAAAGCCGTCACGCCGCAACTCCCATTAGTGGCTCGCTCAGGGCACGGTCCATGTCCATGCGTTCCTGGCAATAATCCTGTGTGAAGACATAGCCGCGGACAGCGCCATCGCCGTCGCGGAACAGATATTTCAGGCCCATCGCGTCGTTCGCCGCTTCCTCCCACGCACCCGCCACGCCCTGCGGCGTGGGCAGCAGCACGACGGGGCAGGCGGTCGTCTTGACCTGCACTGACAGCGGGGGAAAGCGAATGTCGGTCGGCGTGCCTAGCGCACTGGGCGCGATCGCGCGCGCGGCGGCCATGATCGGCGTGATATAGGCGGCCAGACCGCTGGGATATTGGGCACAGTCGCCGATCGCGAAAATGTCCGGATCGCTGGTGCGACCGGTCTGGTCGACCAGGATGCCGCGCTCCACGATCAGCCCGGCATCCTGCGCCAGTTGCACGTTCGGACGCAGGCCGACGGCGGACAACACCACCGCCGCCTCCACGACCAGCCCATCGTCCAGTTCCGCGCGGATGCCACCTTCCGCCTTGTGGATCGCCATCACCTTGCGGCCCAGATGCCATTCCACGCCCTTGGCGCTCAGTGTATCGCGGATGCGCGCGCCCACGGCGGGCGGCACCAATTGCGCCAGTGGGTGACCGAGCATGTCGACCACGACCGGCCGATAGCCGGTCGCCGCCAGGTCATTGGCAAATTCCGTGCCCACAAGCCCGCTGCCCATGATGAGCACGCGCGCGCCGTCGGCCAATTTTTCACGAAATTCCCGATAATGGTCGATGCTATTGACCGCCATCGCCCGGTGGGCCGCATCGCCGTCAATTGGCGGCCGTATAGGGTCCGCCCCCAGCGCTAGCACCAGCCGGTCGTAAAAGATCGGCCCGCCGGTGGTCAGCACCGCCTTGTCCTGCCGGTCGATCGCCTCGACCACCCGACCGGCGCGCAGGTCCAGCTTCAACTGCGTCGCCATTTTCTCCGCCGCCGTGGTGACCAGCGTATCGGCCACCTTGCCCTTGGCTAGTGCGGTGGACAAAGCGGGCTTGGAATAGAAATGTCCGTCATCTTGCGTCACCAAGGTCAGCCGGGCGCCCGGTGCGAGTTTGCGCAACTCACGCAGGACCCCATAGCCAGCCAAGCCGCTGCCGATCACCACGATATGGGGGGAGCCTGTCATTGCCATCACCCCGTCAGAGGAAGATCGCGAAGTTGGACATGCCCAGCGTCGATTGATCGACGATAATTTCGCGCACGGCCAGCTTGTAGGCACCATCGACCAGCCGCCACACGTCCCGCCGTTCGGCCGTGATCGACTCGTTTTCCGGGTTATCGAACCGGCTGCGCTCGACGTACAGATAGCTCACAACTTCATATTCGCCTGCCGTCTCGCACTGGGCAATACGGACATTGGTGACGAAGCGGCGCGTGCGCGATGGCGGATCTTCCGCCCAGGCGCTTTTCGACAGGCGCCCGGTCCGCATCAGGATCGACGCATAATTCTCGTCGAAATGCTTCATCGTGCGCACGACGTCGCGGTCCTTGTTGGGACCGTTGCGGGTCAGGCGCAGGGGCGCTGTATAGACCAGATCCTGCTCCAAATAGGCGACCCAGTCGTCGAACCGGCGCTCGTCAAGCGCCGCCGCCTCGTCATACAGGGTTTCGAGCAGGCGGTTATAGACCTCCGAACCCAACGGCACGCGCTGGGTGGATACAAGCCCGCGCATGACGCTCGTCTTGTCGATCGCGGCGGTCGCGTAGTTCACGGTCATGTTGTGATCCTCTCTCTTCGCGTCGCTCAGGCTTCGGCCATCAGGTCATAATAGGCCGACCACCACGCCCATTGCGTGTCGTCCTTGGTAAAGCCAGGATATAGATCACCCCCGCCGACCCAGCCTTCGGGCCGTTCATGACCATGGAGCGCCTGATATTTCAGCGTCATGGTCTTGCTCATATGCCCGCGCGAATTGCGCATGATCTGCGGCCATGTGTCGGCGTCGTCCTGCTCGATCGTGCCGGACGTGCCGGTGGACCAGATAGCGTTTTGGAGCATGTCCCGCTTTACGTCCTCCGGCGCATCCTTCTCGGCGAAGATGAAGTTGATGAACTCCACCTTGTCCGGCCCGCGCGGCACATAAGTGTGTAGCGAAAGCGCGCCCGACGCGCCGCCATCCATGCGCGGCGCAAAGATGAAGGCGATCAGGATATTGGGGAACATGCCGCCGACCTGCGGAGGGATGGTCGCCAGCTGGTTGACCTGCGCTTCCGACAGATTCTTGAACAGCTGCGGGATCATGTCCTTGGTCACGCCCGGCGGGGTCAGCAGGTTCAGCCGCTCCTCGGTCGTCTTGCCCTCGAAACTGATGTCGGCAAACATCTTGAAGGTCTGCGCCGCTTCCAGGCAGCGCAGCGTGTGCCCCTGCGGCACCGAGATATCGACGCCATACATGCCGGGCGCGGTGTCGTAGATCGACTCGGCCGTGCCGCCCATGATGCCGCCTTCCATCAGCGACCGGTGCAGCGTCAACGTGTGGAAACCGTCCGAACCCGACTGTTCGCCGGGGATCTTCCAGTTGCACGGCAGCACGAAGCGCTGCGGGGGGCCAAGCATTTCCAGGCCATTGTCGGTGCGGCAGAATAGCTGGTCGAGATAGAATTTCGCGTCGCCCAGATAATCCTCGAACGACAGATCTTTGCTCCATGTCGCAAAGATCAGCCCGCCATAAAGATGTACCCGCGCCTTTTTCAGGCCCAGTTCGTCCTTGCTGTGGCGGTTGCCGTGCATCTGTTCCTTTTCGATCGGCGCGCCGATGAAGCTGCCGTCGGAACGGAACGCCCAGCCATGATAGATGCAGCGATGCGCTGCGGCATTGCCCGCTTCGGCGGTGCACACCTTCATGCCGCGATGTGGACAGACGTTGAGCATGACGTGCACTTCGCCGTCGCGTGCCCGCGAGACGATCACATTATCCTCGGCCATGTCGCGCATGACATAGTCGCCCGCCTTGGGAATTTCCGACTCATGGCCCAGCAACAGCCAGGTCCGCGCGAAGACGCGCTCCATTTCCAGTTCGTATAGTTCCTTGTCGTTCATCACCCGCAGCGACACTTCGTTCATGTCGCGGTTGATGAGGTCGTCGAGCGTGGTCCCATCGCTCAGAGTCAACCCGGCCTTGTGCAGCATCTTCCTCTCCTCGGAAAATCCATCGTGAATCACGTTATACATATTGAACTAAATCTGTTCAAGCTGTAATGTTGTGTCATAAGGAGAGGATGATGAGTCAGACGTTGAAGGTGGTGATCGATAAGGCAGCCTGCTGCGGCTATGGCGTGTGCGCCGAAATCTGTCCTGAAGTGTACAAGCTCGATTCCAACGGCATCGTTTTCGTCGATGATCCCATCGTGCCAGCGGGTCTGGAGGAGCAGGCGCGCGAAGGGGCGGAGGCCTGTCCCCAGGCGGCACTTGCTGTCGTCGACGCCTGATTGGCTGCTGCGCATCCCATGGCGAAAGGCTCTGCCCGCTGAGCCGATGAGGCACCCGCCGATGGGTAGGTTCCTCGTCGCGCGTCGCTGCGGCAGCAGCGCGGCCATGGGACGCCAGGGAGAATGGAAGATGACTGACGCTAGAGACATGCTGTTCACGCCCGTCAATGTGGCGGGCCTGCGCCTGCGCAACCGCTTCGTCATGGCGCCGATGACCCGCAATTTCGCACCGGGCGGTGTGCCGTCTGACGGGGTCCCCGCTTATTATCGTCGCCGTGCGGAAGCGGATGTCGGCCTGATCGTGACCGAAGGCATCGGGGTGGATCATCCGGCCGCCCTGGGGCGCGAATCCATGGGCGGCGGCGCGTCTCCGCTCCTGCATGGCGACGCAGCGATGGCACGCTGGCGCGCCATCGTCGCGGGCGTCCATACTGCTGGCGGGCTTATCGTCCCGCAATTATGGCATCAGGGTGTCATCCGCGTGCCGGGCACCGGCTATGATCCGCACGCCCCCTCCGCCCGGCCATCGGGCATCTGGGGGCCGACCGACAGGGCGATGGTACCGCCCGATTATCTCGACGCGGTGCGGGAACCCACGACGCCGCTGACCGACAGCGAAATCGGCGACATCATCGCCGCCTTCGCCCGCAGCGCGGCCAACGCCCGCGCGGTCGGCTTCGATGGCATCGCGCTGCATGGCGCCCATGGCTATCTGATCGACAGTTTCCTGTGGCACCGCACCAATCTGCGCGATGACCGCTGGGGTGGGGATGCTGCCACCCGCGCGCTGTTCGCAGCGGAAGTCGTACGCGCCGTCCGCGCCGCGACTGCGCCCGACTTCCCGATCATCTTCCGCTTCTCGCAATGGAAATTGCAGGATTATGACGCCCGCAGCGCCCAGACGCCCGATGAACTGGCCGCCATGCTGGCCCCGATCGCGGACGCCGGTGTCGACATCTTTGACGCCAGCACCCGCCTGTTTTCGACCCCCGCGTTCGAAGGGTCGGACATGGGCCTTGCCGGATGGATCAAGCAGCTGACTGGCAAGCCAGTAATCGCGGTCGGTGGCGTCGGCCTCAGCAAGGATCTGCAATCCTCCTTCGCCCAGCCAACGGTGATGACCGATAATCTGGATTTGGTGGCGGACCGCATGGCGCAGGGCGAATTTGACCTGATCGCCGTCGGCCGCGCGCTGCTGATGGACCCCTACTGGGTCCGCAAGATGCGCGATGGCAGCGCGGTCGATCCGTTCCGGCTGGAGGCTTACGCCACGCTGGATTAATGCGTGTCCGCGGCGGCATAGACCTGAATCCGCGCCATATTGGTGCGATCCGACTGCGCCGCCATGTACCGCACGGCATTAGCCACGTCGCCGGGCTGCATAGCGGGGATGAAACTGTCCCAGGCGGGCTGGCCGCGCGCTTTCATATCCTCGAAAATCTCCGTGCTGGTGGTGCCTGGCGCGACAATGCCGACCTTGACCCCGCTGCCCGCCAGCTCGACGCGCAGGCAATCGGTGAACGCCTCCAGCGCCCGCTTCAGCCCGCCATAGACGCCCACTCCCGGCGCGATGATGTTCGCGCCGATGCTGGATATGTTAATGATCTGGCCAGTGCCCGCCGCCTTCATCGACCGCCCGAACAACGTGCAGGTCCGCACCACCGCTTCATAATTTAGCGCGATCATCGGTCGTAACTGGTCCAGGTCGAACTGATCGATCGACGCGGCATGAAGGATGCCGGCATTGTTCACGAGGATGTCAGCGCGCCCGAACTGCGCCATCACCCTATCATGCAGCCGCTGAGGCGCGTCCGCCTCGGCCATGTCGGCCACGAAGGGCAGGCAGTCGGCGCCAAGGTCCTCCGCCAGCGCCGCGAGCCGATCCGCCCGGCGCGCCACCAGCACCAGCGTCGCACCCGCGCCCGCTAACGCATGCGCCGTAGCTGCGCCGATACCCGACGACGCACCGGTCACGATCGCGATCTTCCCCGTCAAACTGGTCATGGCATCTCTCCTTCATCCATTGTCAGACGAGGCGGATCAGCCGCTTGCCGTCATTTTCGCCACGGTAAAGCCCCGCCAGCGCATCCCGGCAGGCTTCGATTCCGTCCAATATCTCTTCCCGCCAGGTCAGGCGGCCCTCGCCGATCCACGCGCGCAACTGGGCTACGGCATCGCCATAGCGGTCCATATGGTCGAAGATGACGAACCCCTCCATCCGCGCGCGCTTGACCAGCAGATGGCGCTCGACCCGCGGCCCTTGCGGCCAGGGTTCCCAGCGATCGATGGACGCAGTGCCGCACAGCACGACCCGGCCCTTCATGGCCAGATGCGACAGCACCGCGTCGCTGATGGCCCCCGCCACATTGTCGAAATAAATGTCGATCCCCTCCGGCGCGATCTGCGCCACCGCCGATCCCACATCTTCCCCGCGATAATCGATCGCGCTGTCATAGCCGAAGTGCTCGACGCATCGCCGCGCCTTGTCCGGGCCACCCGCGATGCCTATCGTGCGGCACCCCAATATACGAGCAATCTGCCCCACCGCTGATCCGACGGCCCCGGCGGCCGTGGACACCAGCACAGTCTCACCCGCGCGCGGCTGGCCGATCATCGTCAGCGCCAGATAGGCGGTGACGCCGTTGATCCCTAATATGCCCAACGACGCGCGCATTTCCGCTGCGCTGGTCCGCTGCACCACCTGGTCTATCGAAACGCAGGCATAGTCCTGCCAGCCAAACCAGCCCGCGACATGATCGCCGATCTGATAGGCCGCGTCGCCCGATGCTACCACCTGTCCCGCGGCCAGCGCGCGCATCACCGATCCGATCGGCACCGGCGCGGCATAATTGCCGCGATCGGCTATCCAGCCGCGCATCGCCGGTTCAACCGACAGATAATGATTGCGCACCAGTATCTGGCCGGGACCGGGCTGGTCGATCGGGCCGGGCCGGATCGCGAAATCGGCTGCCTGCGCGATGCCGGTCGGCCGTGCGACCAGAATCACCTGGCGGTTGGCATCACCCATCCAGCCCGGCCTTGACCATCGTGAATTTCCGCCGGGATATGCGCCATCCGGCCGATGTGCGGATCAGGCAATCGTCATAGTAGCCGGTGGCTCGATGAGTCACGCCCTGGATCTGGTCCATCAGGATGGCGTCAACATAGCTGCGCGCGACGATTTCGTCGTTACAGCTTTCCACCACGATATTGCTGATCCGGTGCAGCGTCGCGCCCATATGGCGGTGCGCGCCTTCCATATATTCGGTGATCTCGCGCGGCCCGCGCCAGCGGCCGAAGCGGCCATAATCGGCTTCGCAATCCCGTGCGAAGCAGGTGCGGAACAGCGGCCAGTCGCGCGTGTCGATCCCGGTCGCATAGCGCATCAGCAAATGGTGGATCGCCCGCTCGTCATCCGCCGAAAGCAGCGCCCTGCGCGTGAGGCTGCCATGTGCCGCCATTCTGATCCTCCCTCATGTCGTTGGACAACATAGGAAAGGGACGGCGGATCTTGCCCGCCAAACGATAGGATCGAGCCGACGGCCGATCATTTCTTTGGCAGGGCATAGGCAATCAACTGGTCGCTGGAACCAGACAGCATCGCGCCGTGGCCACCGGCCGCGATCACCACGAACTGGCGCCCGCTGGCGTTGGACCAATAGCTGCTGGGCGACGCATTGCCGCCGGCGGGCAGGCGCGCTTTCCACAGCAGGCGGCCGGTCGCTGTGTCATAGGAGCGGAACGCATGTTCCTGGGTCGCGCCTATAAACGTCAGCCCGCTGGCCGTCGCCACCGATCCGCCGATATTGGGCACCCCCATCGGAATCGGCACGAAGGTCGGCAGCGCCAGCGGCCCGCTGTCGCGCGACGTGCCCAGCAGGCGACTCCACACCATCTTCCCGGTTTTCAAGTCCACGGCATTGATCCGGCCATAGGGCGGCTGCTGGCAGGGAATGGCAAGCGGCGACAGGAACGGCGCGATCTGCGCGGCATAGGGCACGCCCTGTTGCGCCGCGGGGCCACCGACATCGCCCATATGGACGGCGTTCATCGGCTTGATGCCGCGCCGGTTGGCCTCTGCGCGCGGGATCAGGCGGTTATAATTGCCGACCTGGTTGTTGTTGACGATCATCAGCGCGCGCCGGGGATCGACCGAGACCCCGCCCCAATCGATCCCGCCCAGATAGCCGGGCCAGGTGATCGTCGGATGCTGCGTCGACAGCGGCGTCATGTCGCCATCGAACCGCGCCTCCCTGAACCGGATGCGGCAGATTGCCTGGTCGATCGGGGTCAGCCCCCACATGCCCTTTTCCGTCGGGCGTGGCCCGGTAAAGCTGGGGATGCCGACCGAATAGGGCTGGGTTTTCGACAGGCGTTCGCCCGGCACCACCCCCTGGGGCACGGGGCGTTCCTCGACCGGCAGGATCGGCTTGCCGGTCGCGCGGTCGAGGAAGAAGATTTCGCCGCGCTTGGTGGGCTGGAGCAGGCCGCGCACCCCGCCGGGCAGGTCGATCAGCGTGGGCTGGGCCGGCACGTCATAATCCCACAGATCATGATGCGTCGTCTGGAACGACCATCGCACCGCGCCGGTCATGCCGTCCAGGGCAATCACCGAACTGGCGTAGCGATCATCGTTGGCCGTCCGGTGCCCGCCGAAATAATCGGGCGTGGCGTTGCCTGTCGGCACATAGACCAGGCCCAGCGTCTCGTCCGAACTCATCGGCGCCCAGCTATTGGGCGTGCCGGGCGTGAATGTCGCGCCGGGCGCCGGCAGGCCATGGTCGTCGGGGCGGCCGATGTCGAATGCCCAGGCGAAATCGCCGGTCACTGCATCGAAAGCGCGAATGACGCCCGACGGCTCCCTGATCTTCTGCCCGTCCGTTACCCAGCCGCCCAGCACCAGCCGCCCGCGCACCAGGGCGGGGGGCGAAGTGACGAAATAATAGCCCTTGTCCACCTGGCCCAGCCCTGTCTTCAGGTCGACCTGTCCGCCGCGCCCGAAACCGGGGCAGGGCCGCCCAGTCGCGGCATCCAGCGCGATCAGCCGCGCGTCGAGCGTGGCGGTGAAGATGCGTTCGGCGCAGGCCCCCGTAGCGCCGGGCACTCGATAATAGGTCACGCCCCGGCACACCAGGCCATAGACCCCGGCCAGGTCGGTCTTGGGATTATGCCGCCACAATTGCCGCCCGGTTTCCGGGTCCAGCGCGATCACGTCATTATTGCCCGCGCACAGGAACAGGCGGTTACCGACCTTGATCGGGTTGACCTGAAAGGCGGTGCCCTGTTTGCCGTCGCCCACCTTGCCGGTGCGATAGGTCCACGCCGGTTGGAGGTTGCCGACATTGGACGGGCTGATCTGTTCCAGCGGGGAATAGCGCGATCCGCCTCGGTCGTTGCCATAGGCGATCCAGTCACCATCGGCCGCGCTGGCGGGGGCCGGACCCCATATCCGACTCGCCGCGGCAGGCGTGCGATCGGCCCAGAAGGCCAAGCCGACGCCAGCCACCACGATCAGCGCCAGCGCGGGCCACAGCACACGTCCGCCCGGCAACGGGGCGGATCGCCCGACGTGGCGCCGATAATAGGGGGTCAGCATATAGAGGCCAAGGCACAGCGGCATGGCCAGGCGCGGGGCCAGCGCCCATCCGTCCAGCCCTACCTCCCACAAGGCCCAGGCGAGGTTCGCCGCCAGAAAAGCCCAGAACAAAGCGATCGACAGCGGAGCTCTCCGCCAGCCGAGCAGCGCGACGACGACCATGACCAGCCCGGACAGCAGATACCAGGGCGATCCGCCGAGCATCAGCAAACGCCCACCAAGCCATGCAAGCGAAAACCCCGTCACGACAAGCAGGATCAGGAAGGCGGCATTAAGGAAGCGTTGCATGAAGGCACCTTGGCGCACGGGGGCAGGGAAGGGGGCGACGGATGCGATCAGGCAGGCAGTTGTGCGGTCAGCCAGTCGGGCACGTTCATGCGATAGCATTTCTGTTCGTACAGGCGGCTGATCCGCCATCCCGCAGGCGTGCGGACATAATCATGGATATACCACAGGCCGAAAACCAGCGTCTCGGCGTTCGTGCCATCGCTGACGGTCATGGGATTGATGCAGACGGTCTTGGTCTGCGCGCGGTCGCCATCGATGTTGTAGCGGGTGGTCGATACCCCGTGCTGGAACGCCAGGATCGGCGTCAGGCTGCTCGCCAGAAACTGTTTGATCTCGGCCAGGCTGCCCGAAACGCCGACCATTTCGGAATAGTCGATCACCGCGTCGGCCGTGAAATACTGGTCCAGCGCATCCCAGTCGCGGCTGTCGACCGCGTAGCAATAGCCCACGATCAAATCCTGTATTTCGAACCGGTCCGACATCTCCTGCACGGTCAGCATCACCCACTCTCCTTCATTCTATAGAATGATTGGTCGCACAGGCCGGTTGGCCAGCCGCCTTTCGTTGGGTAGGTGTCGAAGGGATAGCGACAGGGGATGAGGCGTTACCGCAGGCACATGTCAGCGGGCCAATTTGCCTCAAGCATTTATCTAGGAGAGTATAAATGGGTCTAGCCCCGTTCACCGAAGCCGATTTCGTCCTGTCCGCAGAGACACGGGCTGAAATCACCGCCGGGCTGACCGACAGCCAGGCATATATGGTCAATCACTGGATGGACCTGCACGAAGTCATTAATCGCGGTGACTGGGACGGCATGGATGCCTTCTTCAATACCGACACCATGACCTATGACAATCCAAACCGGCCGGACCTGGGCACCTATCATGTCTGGAAAACCTCGCCGCAGGGCCTGTACACCACTTTCCCGCCCAGCATCTATCGCACGATCAAGGCATGGGGCCGGGGCGAGGATGAAATCTGCGTGCTGTGCCATCATCATGGTAAGCATACCGGCGGTCCCTATATGGGCGTCCAGCCGACTGGCAACGAACTCAACGTCCTGTGGTTCTCCTGGCTGCGCTTCCGCGACGGCAAGATCGACCATATCTATTCGATCTCGGACGTGCTGACGATGCTCAAGGATCTGGAAGTCATCAAGGTGCCGCAGCCGGTCGACCCGTATAAATAAGCAAGCGTGGCCCCGGCCGCCTTCTGGGTGGCCGGGGCAATATCTTCATCAGCCGATGGCACCGATATGGTCGATCCACCGGTGCAGCATCGTCCAGCTTTGCAGCCGGGTCGATGCGAAATTATGGCAATGGGCTGCTTCCGCCAGCGTCGTCAGCGTGACATGGCGCGATCCGCAATACTCCGCCGGTTCGGCATGGGGTTCAGGGCTTACGTCGATGTCGGCAAAATGCAGATAGACCGGCGCGGCGATCGCGGCAGCCTCCGCCGCAACGCCGCCGGGCATGATGGCCAGCCGCCCATAGCTGTTGGGCGTCAGCGACGCCCGCGCATCGTCGGCTGCGATCACCGTTTCGGGCACGTCTGCTGCATGGAAATAGCCGTGCATCGCCGCGCGATTGGCCGCGCCATAGCCTGGCCCTGCCACCTGCGCCCCGATGGCGGATTGCACCTCGTCCGACATGGCCAGACCAATATTGGTAAAGCCAAGTACCGCGACCTGATCGAAACTGGCCCATTGCGCCTGTTGCACGATCGTCAGCATTCCGCCCATCGAATGGCCGATGCCGGTTATCCGCCGCGTGCGCCCCGCGATATGCGCGCCCCATTCCCCGACCTCCATCCGTTCCAGAACCGCCGCCAGCGCCAGATGATGCGCTTGTGCGCCGACATGGGGTGTCAACACATCTTCCCGGCCCGGCTGGCTGCTCTCGCCCATACCCAGCGCGTCCAGCGCCAACACCGCCTTGCCCTGTGCCAAGCAATGATCGACGAAACTATAGCCCGGCCATCCATCAATCTGCGCATCCCAATACCAGCGGCTATAGGTGCCGCCATGCAGGCAAACGAGCAGGTCGATCGGGCCATCGGGCAGTCTGTCGGGTATCGCCAGTGTTGCCGCGATCTGGATCGGTTCGCCGAAATCGACCGCGGTTTCGACGTTCAGGGACAGTGTGAACTTCGGCATGGATCGCTCTATCCGTTCAAAGGCTGAAGCCGCCATCGACGATCAATGTCTGGCCAGTAATGTAGCGCGCGCGCTCCGACGCCAGGAAGGCAACGGCCTGCGCAATATCCTCGCCATCGCCAAAGCGCTGGAGCGCGATCCGCTTGCGCTGCGCTTCCCAGATGGCGGGCGTGTAGAGGGTGGTGAGAAATTCGGCCCCCAGTCCCGCGTTGATGATGCCGGGCGCAACCATGTTCGCGCGGATGCCATAGCGGCCTTCCTCTTTCGCAATGGCGCGGCCCAGCGCCTCGATCCCCGCCTTGGGCACCGAGGACAGGGCATCGCCCGGCGGGAAGCAATAATTGGCGACCGACACCACCGATACGAAATTGCCGAAACCCTGCACGCGGAAGTGGGGCAGCGCGGCGGCGACGATGCGGGTAAAGCCGATCAATTCGACCTCGATCACCTGCCGCCATTGATCCTCGCCGATCTGACTGACGAAGGGTTGGGCAATGTCCACACCGCTGGCGAAAATCACCGTTCCTATCGCACCGAACCGCGCCTTGACGTCGGCAAAGCCGCTCTGGATGCTGGCCATGTCGGACAGGTCGGCATGGACGGCAATCGCTCGGTCCTGGCCTCCGCGCAGCGTGTCGATCACCGCGCGCGCCTTGTCCGCGCTAGAGCGGTAGCCGATCGCCACGCCATCCCATTCGTCCGCGAGTCGACGACAAATGATGCCGCCTAGCCCGCCCGTACCGCCGACGACAAAGGCCGCACCCCGGTTCATAGCGGCAGATACGTGGTCAAATGTCGGAGCAGCCGTTCGGCAAAGGCGTCATTATGGTCGCCGGTGAACATATGGCCCACGCCATGCGCGACCTCGACCTCCAGTTGCGGGGTCAGCGCCTGAAACTGGCGGACACTCTCGTCCGACACGATCTCGCTCAGTTCCGCCTTCACCAGAACGACCGGCGTGGTGACGCGCATCGCGGCTGCCACCAGCGCTTCGCCTTCGGATGGCGGATGCAGAAATTCCTGCGAAGTCGTGCGCGGATCCCAGTGCCAGAACAGCCGCTCGCCATCTGTTCGCATCGCCTTGGCCAGGCCCGACACATCGGCCACACGTGGCTGGCCCAGATGGCGGTGCAGCGCATCGGCGGCCTCGTCCAGCGACGCGAAGCCCGCTTTACTGGCGCGGAAGAAACCGCGTATCTCCTCCACTCCGGCGTCGTCGATATGCGGCGCAACGTCGGCCAGCATGATGAGGCGCACGCGATCGGGATGGCGCGACCCGCCGACCAGCGCGCACTGGCCGCCGCGAGACGCGCCCACCAGCGCGACGGGGCGGTAAAGCGCCATCAGGATCGCCTCGACATCGCGGCCATAGGCTTCCAGCAGATAGTCGCCATCGCTGGCCCAATCGCTGTCGCCATGGCCCCGCAGGTCGAAGGTCAGGCCATAATAGCCCGCCTGTGCCACCCGCCGCGCCGATCCGGCCCAGGACCGCCGACTTTGCCCGCCGCCATGGAAGAAGCATACGGGCGGCGCGGTCGGGTCGCCATAGGCGTCCGCGACCAGGGTGATGCCGTCGCCCGGCAGGCTGATCCGGGTCGCGGACATCATGCCGGGCGCTCCGTGCTTATTCGGCGGCGATCGGCGGCGCGATTTCGGCGAAGCACTCATGTTCGCCGGGACCGGCATAGGCGAACTTGCCCGGCGCATGGTGCCATTTGCCGTCATTGCGGCTCTCGTAGGGCGACGCCACTTCGATCATCGCGCCATGCGTGCTCTTGTGGCCGATCCAGCTCCACTTCTGCCAGGTCATGTCGGGGTCGTTATGGGTCTGGCCGCCACCGGGCAGGTGCAACCCTTCGGCCCGCAGCTTCTCCATGGCACCTGGCACATCGTCGGTCGAATAGCAGAGGTGATGGACATGCTCGCCCACCTTGTCCAACCGGTCGCCCATCGGCGTGCCGGGGGCGGGCTGGATGAACTGGATTTCCGTGCCGCCGTCATTGACGAAGGTCGCCCATTTCATGCCCGCGTCCGCACCGCTGGAAAATTCGTCATATTTAACCAGGCGCTTTTCCAGGCTGGCTGGGTCCAGCACGCGCAGGATCTTGGTCCAGTCCACGATCGCGGTGTCCAGGTCGCGCACGACCATGCACACATGGGCAAAAGGTCCGCTTGGCATAATCTTATCTCCTCGGAATTTTTAGATTTCTATCGTCGCCGTGCCGGAATTGACGGTGCCCCGTCCCTCGACATCCAGCGTGAATGCGCAGGTGATGCTGTTTCCCTCGATGGTCGCGACCGTGCCGGTCACGGTCGCGCGGTCGCCGCCATAGACATTGTCCAGAAAGCGCGAATCCATCGCCTTGATCCGCCCGCCGGGGAAAGCGCGCATCAGCATGTTCATCATATAGGCGACGTTCGCCGGGCCCTGGTTGATGACTCGGTCGCCCAGCCCCTTGGCCTTCACCACCTCGACATCCAGATGGATGGGGTTAGGATCGGCCAAGAAAATCGCCCATTGCTCCATCGCTTCGGCGCTGACGCTCTCGATCGTGAAGGGCGGCAACGTGTCGCCGACGGCATAGCTCATGCGGCAAACTCCTTGCGCGGCAGCACCCAGACATTATCGGTTTCCAGAACCTGCATCCCGTCCAACAGATGCAGGCGCAGGCGATAGGTCAGCACGTCCATCACGCCCAGCTTGCGGCTGCGCTTGCGGATCAGGCTCAATATTTCGCCCGTCACCTTGTAGCTTGTCCCGACCATCAGCGGCGCGTCGAACTTGACGCCGCTGCTGCCCATCATCGGACCGTCATCGACATCGAACTGGCAGGCTTCGCACACGCCCGCGACGGTCTTGCCCATCGCAACCTGCGTGGCGACATAATAATAGATCGGGTGGGCAGTGCCGTCGCTGGCCGGTTCGATCCCGGTGGATCGGCACAGCGCGGCATTCTCTTCCGCGCTGATCGTGAAGACCGTCGTGCCGTCCAGCGATATGCCGGCAGCGTCGGGAGCGGGGGGCAGGGTGTCGAGATCGCTCATGGCTGGTCCCTAATAAGAGCGCGGCAGGCCGAGGCTTTCGGCGATCGAGTTGCGGACCATCTCGTTGCTGATCGGCGTCATCCGCAAAATCCGGTGATCGCGCCAGTAACGCTGCATGTCGGTTTCCGCCGAATAGCCCATGCCGCCCAATATCTGGATGCCAAGGTCGGCGGCCTTCACCGCATTTTCCGTCGCGACCATCTTGAGCATGTTGGCCTCGACGCCGCAATTCATGCCATTGGACTGCATCCACGCGACATTGTTGAGCAGCAATTCGGTAGTCTTCTGCCAGGTCGCGATATTCGCGACATAATGCTGCAACACCTGGAACCGCCCGATGATGCCGCCAAAGGCCTTGCGCTGGAGCATATAGGCCAGCGCATCTTCCAGCACCCCGTCGATCGCGCCCAGGCATTGCGCGCCGACCATGATCCGCTCATTGTTCAGCGTCGGCAGCATCGCGTACCAGGCCTGCCCCGGTTGCCCCAGAACGTCCGCATCGGGGACGAACACATCCTCATAATGGACCTCGCACGACCCCATCGCGCGCATCCCCAGCTTGGGCAGCAGCGACGCGGTGATGCCCGGCGTCTTGGCATCGACGAAGAACATGGTCAGGCCGTGATGCTTCTTTTCCACATTCTTGTCGGTGCGGGCCAGGACGAGCAGGCGGTCGGCCGCCTTCGCGCCGGTCGTCCACATCTTCGCCCCATTCAGTTTCCAGCCGCCATCCACCTTTTCGGCATGGGTCTTCATTGCGCCCAGCACATCGGTGCCGCCATCGGGTTCGGTCATGGAAAGCGACACGCGCAGCTTGCCCTGCGCCATCGGCCGCAGCCAGCGGTTCTTCTGTTCCTCGGTGCCGACCGCACTGATCGTCTTGGCCCCGCCAAAGGATGTCAGGCCCCACACCCACAGCAGTCCGCCAGCAGTCCGCGCAAATTCGCGCGCGAAGATCATCTGCATCATGACGTCGCCGCCCAGGCCGTCATATTCCTCTGGTATGCCGATGCCGAAGAAGCCCTGCTCGGCAATCTTGTCCCACAGCGCGTAGGGGTAATTTTCCTCGTCGGCCTCCAGCGCGCGCATCCAGTCCTTGGGCGCCTCTACATCGACCCAGCGGCGCACGATGTCGCGAAACGCCTGCTGCTCCTCGGTGAGCGAAAAATCCATTGTCTTTCCTGTTCTCTTTGCCCGACTATTGGGCACCTGTCAGGGTCTTTGAGAACCTATCCTCTTATAGGGTCGAACGATTATAAAATTGAAACAGTTGATCCACCATCATGCCCAAATGGGCGGGAATGGGATTTTGTTCGACTGGGTCTCCAGTTTCACCGATGGTATTGATGGCAATACCCAATGGTGTCGGCCAGCCGCGCAAGGCATGAGTTATGACACGCAACTGTTGAAGTGTGGCGACCGCGGCTTGCCACCCCGCCGCCGTGGCAATGCAGCCGACCGGCAGGCCGTCAAAATAACAACGATCATCCCGATTCAGATCTTCAACATAATCCAGCGCATTTTTCACAAAGCCGGAAATCGCACCGTGATAACCGGGTGATCCTAAGATGACTGCGTCAGCGGACCGCAGCGTTTCGACATAGGCGCTGGCAAGCTCAGATCGAACTGCATTTTCCGGCGAATAAAGCGGAAAGTTGATGGCATCGCCAGATAACAATGTCGTTCGCGCACCTCGTGTCTCGGCAAGGGCTAGTGCTTTGCGAAGCGCGCGCTCGGTTGAAGAGAAGGCGCGCAAGGTGCCGCCAATAGCCACAAAATGAAGTTGACCCATATTAGATCGACAATCCTCCTTCGACCGGAATGACCGAACCGGTGACATAGGCACCCGCGCGCGACGCCAGATAGATGGCCGTTCCGGCCAAATCTTCCGGCGTCCCCACGCGCCCGCGCGGCACCATGCCCTCCACCATTTTGCGCATCTCGTCCGACGCGATCACCGTCATCTCGGATTCGAAAAATCCCGGTGCGATCACATTGGCGGTGATGTTGTCGCGGCCCAGTCGCTTGGCCAGCCCCTTGGCCAGCCAGTGGATTGCGCCCTTTGACGCTTGATAGGCGTAATTTTCTTTCGGCCCGACCTTCAGCGCGCCCACCGAGCCGATATTGATGAGCGAAGCTGGCCGCTCCGCCGTGCCGCCCGCGCGCAACAATGGCAGGAATTTCTGGAGGATGAAGAAAGGCGCCTTCAGGTTCAGGTCGATCACCTGGTCCCAGTCGTCCTCGCTATAACCGTCAATCGGTGCATCGGCCATCGTCCCGGCATTATTGACTAGCATGTGCATCGCGTCTTCGCGCGCAGCCACCTGCGCCACCAGAGCGTCGATCCCAGCAAGGGTCGACAGGTCGGCGGTCAGGCCGATGCAGGTGCCACCGGTTACCTCGCTGATCGCCTGCGCTGCCGCCAACACCTTGGCCTCGGTTCGGGCGCAGATATAGACCTTCGCCCCGGCCGCGGCGTAGCCGGTGGCAATATGGCGGCCGATGCCGCTCGACCCGCCCGTGACAAGCGCAACGCGGCCCTGCACGGAAAAAAGCGCGTCGATATTCATGGCGCGCCCTTAGAGGCTGCGATCTTCAGGATCAGGTCGACCGTCCCTTCGGGATCGCCCACCAGCAGCGCATGATCACCCGGATGGTCGTGGATCGTCCAGCCCAGCGCCCGCGCGCGATGATGCATCGCGGTCATGACGGTGATGGCCGCCGCAATATAATCGACAGGCTTGGTGATCGTTTCAGCCCCTATAGGAATGACACAGGATGTCGCCCGCATCGGCTGGTCGGTGAGATTATCGAGCAGCCATTGCTGCCGGTCAGCGTCCATCAGATGCGGGTGCGTCTTGGCCGCGTCCCGCTGCATCACATCTACGCCAGAGCCTATCGGCCCTTCGCCTGCCTCCAGCATCGCGTCCAGGCCAGCGAGTTGGTCTTCGGGTACATAGCCCATCAGCGACGCGATGCGCTCGCCTGAATGGGGCACGATGGCGTCCAGATAAATGACGCTGGCGATGCGGTCGCCCGCTTGCGCGATCACGCCCGGCGCCACCGTCCCGGCATAGCTGTGCGCGACCAGCACGACATCATGCAGATCCTCATAATGCAGGACGTTGACAATATCCTGCACATGGACCGTGTTGCCGACATGCCGGCCGGTCAGGTGCGCGCGCTCGCCAAAGCCGGTGAAGGTCGGCGTATAAACCCTGTGCCCCCGCGCTTCGAGCAGCTCGCGGACATATTTCCAGGTCCAGCCGCCCATGCCGCCGCCGTGGAGTAAAACAAATGTGGTCATGGCAGGTCAGCCTCCGCAGGTTCGGTGTTCTGGATGAATTCGGGGAAGGGGTCCGGCCCCCACAGGAACATGCTATCTTCGGGCGCATGATTGGCTGATGGCCATTCGACGTCATGGGGAATGAAGTCGATGTCGGCCGAATATTCGCTGAAACTGCCCCATGGGTCACGGACATAATAGAAATAATTGGCCCCCAGCACATGCTGGCCCACGCCCCAGTTGGGACCATAGCCCGCCCGCGCCATAGTCGATCCGCCAAGGCCCACTTCCATAACGGAGCTTACGTCCCAGCTATTATGATGCATCCCGCGTCGGTCCGACAGGACGAGTGCGAGCAGATGATGGTCGCTGCCATGCACGCCGTGCAGAAAGGCGACGCCCGGCTCGCTCTTGTCAGACAGGCGCAGGCCCAGCGTCTTTTCATAATAAGTGATGGCCGCGTTCACATCGGTCGTGAAGATCGCGAAGTGCGACAGGCGACGGGGATGGACCTTGGGTGCCTGGCTGTTGAGGATCGCGCCGGACTGACCGGGCGGGGCGCTGGCAAAGGAGAAATGGCTTTTTTCGGCCGGCGTCGCCTTGTCGGCCGGGCGGATATTGATCGGCAGGCCATCAAAGCCGCTGAACCAGATGCCCTGCGTGTCCGCACTCGTAGGCGCGTCGATATAGGTGACGCCACAGGCATCGAGATGCGCGGCAAACGCATCCATCTCGTCGGCATAGACGCCAAAGCTCAGATAGCGCAGTTGCTTGGCGCCCGCGCCCTGCGTGATGACGCCCCAGCGATGAAGATTGCCCTGTGTGAAAAGATGCAGCCTGCCGTCGCTCTCGCGCACGTCCAGACCAAAGAGGCTGTAGAAGCGGCGCGCGTCCTCCAGATCCGGGACGGCCAGCGCGAAATGGTCAATCGAATGGACGCCCAGTACATTGGCGCGCCGCCCGGCGATGCTCTTGTCGTTCATCCTGTCCTCCTTGGCATGTCGGGCGGCGGATCGTGCCGCCGCCCTTTCGCTGCTCAGGCCGCCTTAATCGGGTTGACCAGCAGGCCGATTTTCTCGATCTCCACTTCGCACACATCGCCATCCTTCATGAACAGCGGGGGATTGCGCGCCAGGCCGATGCCGGACGGCGTCCCCATCACCAGCACGTCGCCCGCCTCCAGCGTGAAGCAGGTCGAGAGCAGGGCAACGGTATCGACCACGTCGAACACCATGTCGGACGTGTTGGCGCTCTGTACGGTCTGGCCATTCAGGCGCGTCTCGATCTTCAGGCCCGCGCCGCCCGCGGGCAGTTCGTCCGCCGTCACCAGCCATGGCCCGAACGCGCCGGTATCGTCGAAATTCTTGCCGACGGTCCATTGCGGGGTCTTCAGCTGATAATCGCGGATCGACCCGTCGTTGAACACTGAATAGGCGACGATGTGCGACAGCGCGTCTTCCTTGGCGATATCCTTGCCGCCCTTGCCGACGACTGCGACCATTTCGGCTTCATAGTCGAGCTGGTCGGAGCAGGGCGGCTTGATGATGGGCGCGCCATGGCCGATCAGGCTGCTATTGAACCTGCCGAACACGGTCGGGAATTCGGGCACCTGGAAACCACCCTCTGCCGCATGGTCTTTATAGTTCAGGCCCAGGCACAGGATCTTGGGCGCCTTGATCAGCGGCGGCAGGAACGTCAGATCGTCGATGGCAACATCCTTGCCGCCTGCCACGACCGCATAGCCTGCCTGCGTCAGCGCGCCGCCGCCCTGCGCGATCAGCGCGTCGAGATCATAGAGCGCGGCATCGCCGAACAGCGCCTTGACGCCCGCGCCGGTATCGACCGCCAAACCGGTCTGCCCATTTTTCGAAACCTTAGCCAAACGCATGATTCTATCCTCCTGATACCCTGCCACCGTGAGGGCCGCCGCCGTCCAGGTCAACATGAAATATATTCTGATAACCGAAATATACTATTTGTATTTGCCTCTGGTTTCAAAACTGCTATGGCTTTGGCGATGATGAAGAAGCTGAGCCTGACTGAGCGGGCCTATCGCCAATTGCGGGACGATCTCCTGACGTGCCGGCTGGTGCCGGGCGATCGGATCAATATCAAAGACGTGTCCGACAATCGCGGCTTCAGCCTGGGCGCGGTGCGCGAAGCCCTGTCGCGCCTGACGTCCGAAGGTTTCGTGACGCAAGACGATGCGCGGGGCTTTCGCGCGACGCCGATTTCGATCGGCGACCTGATGGATCTGGTGACAGTGCGCAGCGATATAGAGGGGCAATGCCTGCGACGCGCCATCGCACGCGGCGGGCTGGACTGGGAATCCGCGATCGTCAGCGCCGCCCATCGCCTCAGCAAGACGCCGACCCGCGATCCCACTGATCCTGCCCGCCTGAACGAGGATTATGCCGACGCCCATGGCGCATTCCACCATGCTTTGGTGGCCGCCTGCGACAGCCCCTGGCTGCTGCGGATGCGCGACTGGCTCTACGCGCAATCGGAACGCTATCGCTACCTGACCGTCCCGCTGGCGACCGGCGAGCGCGACTTGGTCCATGAACATAGCGATATCGTCACCGCGACGTTGCGCCGCGACGCCGATCGGGCGGTCGCGCTGCTGGGCGATCACTTGGTGGCGACCGCCCGCCTGCTGGTTGATGCACAGGACGGCGCGATGCGCCTGCCGGGCCAGAAAACACAGGTGCGGGCGGCCTGACCCCATCCTAATTCTGCCGCTTCTGCCCGGTGCCGCCACCACTGGCGGGCATCAGCATGTTGCTCATCCCGCCATCGACCAATATGTCGATGCCGCTGATGTGCCCCGCATGGGGCCCGATCAGGAATAGGATGGCGTTGGCAACATCCTCCGCCACGCCCAGCTTGCGCAGCGGTATGGTCGCCTCGCGCTGGTCGCGCCTCGCCGGGTCGTCATAGCCTGCTGCCGTCATCGGCGTATAGGTCGGGCCAGGGGACACGGTGTTGCACCGAATGCCGTCCGGTCCCCATTCGATGCTGAGCTGCCGGATCATCATCAGTAACGCGGCCTTGCTGCACGAGTAGAAACCTAGCGCAGGCGTCGGCGCGGTGGCGGACATGGATGCGGTGGCCACGAACGCCCCGCCGCTGGCCTTGAGATGCGGATGCGCCGCCTTGGCCAGCAGCCAGGCGGACCGTGTGTTAATCGCGAATATACGGTCGAAGTCGCTGGCGGGCAGATCAATCAGCGCCCCGCCCATGATGATTCCGGCATTGCTGATGACTGCGTCGATCCCGTCCATATGCGCCATTGCCGCCGCGACGATCCGGTCGCCGCAATCCAGCTCGGCTAGGTCGACCACGCAGGTCGCCGCCGCCGGTCCGATCGCATCGGCTACGCTCTCAAGATTGGCGGCATCCCGATCGGCCAACAGCAACTGATGCTCGCCCGCGATTACGCTGCCTGCGGCCAGCAGTTGCGCGCAGGCCCGCCCGATGCCGCTCGCCGCGCCTGTGATGATGACCCGCATTCAACCTCTCCTATTTTTCTGCCTTGTCAGTCGCTCAGGCCTAGTTCGGCCATCAGCGCCGCGCGCAGTTTGAACTTCTGGATCTTCGACGCCGACATCGGCCATTCGTCGATAAATCTTATGTGGCGCGGCACCTTGAACGACGCCAGGCGCGATTTGGTGTAGGCGATCAGTTCGTCCGGCTCCACCGCGACGTCGCCATCGCGCTCGATATAGGCCGCCGGAATCTCGGCCAGCCGATCGTCGGGCAAGCCGATGACCTGCGCCAGCCGCACGGCTGGGTGGCTGGCCAGCACCGCCTCGACCTCGGCCGCTGCGACATTCTCGCCACCGACTTTCAGCATATCCTTGAACCGGCCATGGAACATCATATGGCCGTCCGCATCGATCGATCCGATGTCGGCGCTATGATACCATCCGTCCACGTCGATCGCTTCGGCGGTCTTTTCCGCGTCGCGATAGTAGCCGTCGAACAGATTATAGCCCCGGATCAAAATCTCGCCCCGCTCGTCCACGCCCCGTTCCGCGCCGGTATCGGGGTCGACGATCTTCATCTCGATCCCGGCGAGCGGGTAGCCCAGTTTTCTGAAACCCATTTCCGGGTCCATAGCTGGGCCGCCAGTGGTGACGATGCCGGTCGCCTCGGTCATGCCCATGGTGCCCACTTGCAGCATATTTGGGGCCTTGTCGCGATAGGCCTGCCCAACCCGGTCCGGCATGAACGCAAAGCAGCTATTTTGCAGACGGACGGATGACATATCCGTCTTGTCCCAATCGGGGTGAGCAATCATCGCCTGATGGAAAGTGACGAAGGGCAGGAACATCATCGTCACCTGCTCCGCCTCGATCTGGCGCAGGCTTTCCCCGGCGTCGAAATGCGGCTGGCCGATAAAGGTGCCGCCTACATCCATCGCTCCCAACATGCACAGCATCGCCGCGATATGGAACAGTGGCAGCGGCGACCAGGCCCGCTCGTCAGGCTGGAAGCCCCAGCGATAGCGCGCCAGATTGTTCGCCTCGCGCGTCACTGCCTCATGGCTGAGCAGGCACCCCTTGGGATTGGCCGATGTGCCGGAAGTGTAGAGGATCATCGCGGTATCGCGCACCCGCACGGTCAGGCGCGTGTCGTGGATGTCGCTTTCGCTGACGCTTTGTACCGCCGCATCGAACCGGGCCTGGTCGACGAAGCCGGGCGCGGAACGCCCGCCCAGCATGATGATCTGCGTCAGCAGCGGCGTGCCTGCAAGGGTCAGGGCAGCGGGATCGGCCGCTGTCGGTAGGTCGGGAAAGGCCTCCACCAGCCGCGCGCCGAAATCGACATGCTCGGTTACCAAATCATTGGTCACGATCGCGCGCAGATCGGCATTTTGCGCGACATAGGCCATTTCCGGCGCCTTGTAGCGCGCGTTCATCAGCACCGACACCGCGCCACACATCGCGTTGGCGAACAGCGCCTCGACAAATTCTATGCTGGACGGCAGCAAGATGCCGACATGGTCGCCGCGCCCGATGCCCAGCGCCTTCAGTCCGCGCGCGCGGTTAATTACGCCAGCCACCACATCATCATAGCTTTTGCGTTCGCCCGGAAATACCAGCGCCTCCTTGCCGCCGCCCTTGTCCCACCCCTTCATCAGCAGGTCGCCCAGGGTTGTCGCAGAGATGCGAATTGCGGCGCTGTTCTCGCCCTTGATGCCCACGAAAGCCCGCTCCTAATACCCGTAGATCCCGATTGGCCTTCAGATTGCAGCGTGCGTCCGTCCATGCGCCTTTCGTTGGATAGGTGCGGACAGGGCCGCCCACGCCAAGAGCGGACACAGCAAAATATCGGATCACGGATCGGGAATTTACGATGGAAGCCTATATCTACGATCATGTTCGCACGCCGCGCGGCAAGGGCCGCCCGGATGGCGCGCTGCATGAGATAAGCTCGGTCGAAATGGCGACGCAGTTGCTCAAGGCGCTTCAGTCGCGCAACAATCTCGATACCGCGCTGCTCGACGATGTGATCATTGGCATGGCACAGCCTGTCGGCGAACAAGGCGGGGTATTGGCGCGTGCGGCGGTGTTGCAGGCAGGCTATGCCCAGACCGTCGCGGGGCAGCAGATTCATCGCTTCTGCGCCACCGGCCTTGACGCGGTCAGCTTGATCGCTGCGCAGGTTCATGCCGGGATGATCGACGCGGGTATCGGCGGCGGCGTTGAGTCGATGAGTCGCACGGTGATGGGCTATGACTCCGGCGCCTGGACGTCAGACCCCGCCGTGGCTTTCAGCAATTATTACGCCCCCCAAGGCATCGGCGCGGACATTATCGCTACGCTCGACGGATATACCCGCGAGGATGTCGACGGCTTCGCCGTCGAAAGCCAGCGCAAGGCCGCCCATGCCTGGGACCAGGGCTATTTCAAGCGCTCGATCGTCCCGGTGACAGATGTGCTGGGTGAAGTCATCCTCGACCGCGACGAACATATGCGCCCCGGCACCACGGTCGAAAGCCTCGCCAAGCTCAAGCCGGCGTTCGAAGGCTATGGCAAGGCAGGGTTCGAGGCAGTGGGCAAGGCGAAATATCCCGAGCTGGAAGAAATCAACTATGTCCACCACGGCGGCAACAGCTCCGGCATCGTCGATGGTTCTGGATTGGTGCTGGTGGGATCGAAGGCGTTCGGCGAGAAAGCGGGATTGAAGCCGCGCGGGCGTATCCGCTCCTATGCCAATATCGGCTCTGAACCCACGATCATGCTGACCGCGCCCACCGCCGTGTCGCGCAAGGCGTTGAAGGCAGGCGGGATGACCGAAAAGGACATTGACTTGTGGGAACTGAACGAAGCCTTCGCCAGCGTCGTGATGCGCTTCCAGCGTGACCTCGACATCCCCGATGACCAGATCAACGTGAATGGCGGTGCGATCGCTATGGGCCATCCGCTCGGCGCGACCGGCGCGATGATCCTGGGCACCGTTCTGGACGAACTGGAACGGCGCGACGCAGCAACTGGCCTCATCACGCTGTGCGCCGCCAACGGCCTGGGCACGGCCGCCATCATCGAGCGCGTCTGAACGCGCCCTTGCGAACTATAGAGCGGGACATTCCATGAAGACCATGCAACTGCAAAAGGCCGATGACGGCTTCGCGATCCTGACCCTCGACGCGGAAGGATCGATGAACGTCGTCAACGACGCTTTTTTAGCCGATATGGAAGCGGTGACGAAGCAGATCGCGGAAGATGACAGCATCACGGGCGTCATCCTGACATCGGCCAAGGCCAGCTTCATGGCGGGTGCCGACCTTAAGCAACTGGTCAACGGCTTCGGCACGCTGACGGCAAGCCAAGCCTACGCTTTCTCCAAGCGCGCGACCGACATGCACCGGGCGATCGAACAGTCGGGCAAGCCCTGGGTCGCGGCGATCAACGGGCTGGCGCTGGGCGGTGGGTTCGAACTCACGCTTGCCTGCCATCGGCGCATATTGGTGGACGACGCAAAGGTGCAGGTTGGCCTGCCCGAAGTCAATGTCGGCCTGCTTCCTGGATCGGGCGGCACGGTGCGGCTGGGCCTGATCGCGGGGATGAAAACCGCGCTCGACCTGCTGCTGTCGGGCCGTTCGGTCGGCCCCGCCGAAGCCCTTAAGCTGAAGATCGTGGACGAGGTGGTTTCCGCCGACACGCTGATCGACGCGGCCAAAGCCTGGCTTGCGACCGCGCCCGACCCGGTCAAGCCATGGGACGTCAAGGGCTGGACCCCACCGCAGAAGAAAGGGCTGACCGTCCCTGAAGACTCGACGGCTTATATGATGGCGACGGGTGGCATCGCCAAAGTGGGCTATAATCAGCCAGCTCCGCTGGCGATCCTCAATTGCGTGTTCCAGGGTCTGCAACTGCCCTTCGACAAGGCGCTGACCGTCGAGGGCAAATATTTCGCCAAGCTGCTGACCGATCCGGTCGCGCGCAACATCATTCGCACCACCTTCATTTCCAAGCAGGCCGCTGAAAAGGGCGCGCGCCGTCCCGAAGGCTTTGAGAAATTCGCGGCGAAGAAGGTCGGCGTGCTGGGCGCGGGCATGATGGGCGCGGGCATTGCCTATGTCTCCGCTAATGCGGGGATCGAGGTGATCCTGATCGACCGCGACACCGCGACCGCACAAAAGGGCAAGGATTATGCGGCCAGGGTGCTGGGCAAGCTGATCGAAAAGGGCAAGACGACACAGGACAAGGCCGACGCCGTCCTCGCCCGCATAACCCCTACCGACGATTTCGCCCTGCTCGACGGCTGCGACCTCGTGGTAGAGGCGGTGTTCGAGGACACCGGGATCAAGGCGGAAACGACGCGCAAAGCCGAAGCGGTGTTGCCCGACCATGCAGTGTTCGCCTCCAACACCTCGACCCTGCCGATATCTCAACTGGCGCAGGCATCACAGCGCCCCGACCAGTTTATCGGCCTGCACTTCTTCTCGCCGGTCGAGCGCATGGGCCTGGTCGAAGTCATCATGGGCAAGCAGACCAGCAAGGCGACGCTGGCCAAGGGCCTCGATTATATCGCCCAACTGCGCAAGACGCCGATCGTCGTCAACGACAGCCGCGGCTTCTACACCAGCCGCGTGTTCCAGATGCTGATCCACGAAGGCGCGGCGATGCTGGCTGAAGGCGTGCCGCCTGCGGTGATCGAGAATGCGGCCAAGGCGGTAGGGATGCCCGTTGGCCCGTTGGCGCTGCTGGACGAGCTGACGCTCGACCTGCCGCTCAAGATCGTCGATCAGGCGATCGCCGAGGAAGGCGACGCCTATACGCCGCCCGCCGGCGTTGCCGTCATGCGCCGCATGAAGGACGAGATCGGCCGCTCCAGCCGCAAGGCAGGCGGGGCCTTCTACGACTATCCCGAAGGCGGCAAGAAGCATCTGTGGAAGGGGCTGGCCGATCATTTCCCCACCAAAGCGGACTGGGACATCGAGGAACTCAAGCAGCGCTATCTCTATGCGCAGGCTATGGAAACCGCCCGGTGCCTGGAAGAAAATGTCCTGGAAACGCCGCAGGATGCCGATCTTGGCGCGATCTATGGCTGGGGATTCCCAGCGTGGACCGGCGGCACGATCAGCTATATCGACACCATCGGCATCAAAACATTCGTACAGGAATCTGACCGTCTGGCGCAGCTTTACGGGCCGCGCTTCCTGCCGTCCGCCTGGCTGCGCGACAAGGCGGCGCGGGGTGAAGATTTCTACACCCCCGCCAGCGAAACCACGGTCAAGGAGCCGGTCCCGGCATGAGACGCCTCATCTTCGAACCGGAACATGAACAGTTTCGCGACAGCGTCGTCAAATTCATGAGCACCGAAGTCGGCGCCCATGCCGAGCGGTTTCGCGAACAGGGCATTGTCGACCGCGAGCTGTATCTCAAAGCCGGGGCGCAGGGTCTGCTCTGCACCTGGGCGGACGAAAAATATGGCGGCGCGGGGATCGACGATTTCCGCTTCGAACAGATCATCATCGAAGAAAATATGCGCCATGGCGATGTGGGTTTCTACATCAACCTGCATAATGATCTCGTCGCGCCCTACTTCGCCAAACTGGGCAATGATGAACAGAAGGATCGCTGGATGCCCGGCATCGTTAACGGCGAAAAGATCCTGGCCGTCGCGATGACGGAACCTTCGACGGGCAGCGACCTGGCCGGGATGCGAACCAGCGCCACCGATCAGGGCGACCATTGGCTTTTGAACGGCGCGAAAACCTATATCTCCAACGGCATATTGGGCGACCTAATCGTGGTTGCCGCGCGGACCGATCCCAACAGCCGCCATGGCCTTGGCCTGTTCGTGGTTGAACGTGGCATGGACGGGTTCGAACGCGGCCGCAAACTCGCCAAGATGGGCCTGAAGGCGCAGGACACCGCCGAACTCTTCTTTAACGATGTGAAGGTGCCCAAGGCCAATGTGCTGGGCGATCCGACCCAGGGCTTCAAATATCTCGCCCGTTTCCTGGCGCAGGAGCGGCTGGTAGCCGCGATCGGCTTCATGGCGACGGCGCAGACCGCCTTCGACATCACACTGGATTATGTGAAGGAGCGCAAGGCGTTCGGCAAACCGATCGGCGCTTTCCAGAATACACGCTTCAAGATGGCGTCGATGCGCGCCGAATTGGACGCGCTCCAGACCTATGTGGACCAATGCGTCCTGCTGCTGAACGCGGGCGAATTGACGGCGGAGGATGCATCGGCGGCCAAGCTGCTGAGCAGCGAACTTGAGGGCCGGGTCATGGACGAATGTGTCCAGTTGCATGGCGGCGCAGGCTATATGGAAGAATATCGCATCAGCCGCATGTATACCGACGCGCGGATCAGCCGTATCTTTGCAGGCACCAGCGAAATTATGCGCGAAATCATCGGGCGGGGGCTGGGGCTGGACGAACGCAAGCTGTCCTAAGTTGCTGCCGGGAGAGTGCCGATGTTGAACCTGGATCGCTTGCGGGACTTCGCCATTCCCGCGGCGGAGGATATGTGCGATCCGCGCAGCGCCATCCTCTACGCACTGGGCGTGGGCGCGGGTCTCGGGCCGATCGATGAACAGAATCTGGTGTTCGAGCGTGACTTGGCGGTGCTGCCGACCATGGCGCTGGTGCTAGGTACGCCCGGTTTTTGGCCGATGGCGGCGGAACTGGGCTGGGACTGGGCCAACATCCTGCATGGCGAACAGAGTTTGCGTCTGTTCCGCCCGCTGGAGCTGGGCCAACTGGTGCACGGTCGGATCGAGATTGGCGATATCGCCGATAAGGGACCGGGCAAGCCTGCGCTGGTGCGTGCCAAGCGGACCCTGATGACGCCGACCGACCTGGTGATCGCGGAGATGGAAGAGACCTGGGTGTTGCGCGGCACGGGTGGCTTTGGCGGGCCGCGCGATCTGCCCGGTGCGGCAGCCGTCGCCATGCCCGACGAGCCGGCCCATGCCTTGCTCGACCTGCCGACCGCGATCAACCAGGCGCTGCTCTATCGCCTGACCGGGGATCGCAACCCGCTGCATGTGGATGCCGGAACCGCCGCGTCGGCCGGGTTCGATCGACCGATCCTGCATGGGCTGGCGACGATGGGGCTGGTCAGCCGGGCGCTGGTTCATTCATGCTGTGGTGGCAACCCCGCTCTTCTTACGGCGATTAGTTCGCGTTTCACCGCTCCGGTCTGGCCGGGTGAAACGGTGCGAACGGAAATCTGGCGCGATGGCGTTGATGTGCTGTTTCGCGCCAGCGTCCCCGATCGGGGCATAGTGGTCATGGATGGTGGACGGGCTTGCGTCGCCGGATTTTGAAGGGAACGGGAAGTAACGTGAAGATATTGGATGGTAAGGTGGCCCTGGTATCCGGGTCGGGTCGCGGCATTGGCAAGGCGATCGCGCTCAAGCTGGCGCGCAATGGCGCGCATATCGTCGTCAACGACCTGGACGATGACGTCGCCCATGCAACGGCCGCAGAGATTGAGGCGCTGGGTGTCCGCGCAGTGGTATGCGTGGGCGACGTAACTGCGCTGGATTTCGGCGAGCAATTCATCGCCGCAGCGGCCGACGCCTTCGGCACGATCGACATCATCGTCAACAATGCCGGCTATGCTTGGGATTCGGTGCTACAAAAGACCAGCGACGAACAATGGATGGCGATGCTGGACGTGCATCTAAGCGCCCCGTTCCGCATCCTGCGCGCCGCCCAACCGGTCATCGCGGCGGCGGCCAAGGCGGAGATCGCCGCACATGGCCGCGCCACACGCCGCACCGTCGTCAACATCTCCTCGGTCGCGGGGCTGGGGGGCAATCCTGGGCAGGCGGGCTATGCCGCTGGCAAGGCCGGGATCGTGGGCCTGACCAAGACCGTGATGAAGGAATGGGGCCGCTATAATGTCACCGTCAACGCTGTCGCCTTCGGCGCGATCATGACGCGGATGACCGCGGGGGAGGCGGGCAGTTCGACCATCAATGTGAAGGGCAAGGACATCAAGGCCGGTGTCAGCGACGAAATCTTGGAAGCGATGGAAAAGGGCATACCGCTGGGCCGCGCGGGCACGCCGGAGGAAGCCGCCGGCGCGGTCTATCTTTTGTGCTTGCCCGAAGCGGACTACATCACCGGCCAGGTCATCGTCGCGGGCGGCGGCTGGCAGCTATAGGCGAGGCGGCGGGGCGCGGCCTCGCCTGCCAGTCAAGCGGGCCAGGTCGGCGCGCGCCCATGCATCCCCGTAAAGATCGGCCGCATAGGTTCGGGCACTTGCCCGGCACCGACACCCGTACCGAAATTCAAACCACGCCGTTCACGGATGCGCCACCCGTTAGGCGTGCGCCGCAGCCGGTCCTCATATCCGCCCACCGCCAGCAGATCGGTGGCACGCAGCGGATCGGCATCGGGAATCGCGAACCAATGCCAGGCCAGGATGCGGCTGGCCGCCCGCGCTTCGTCGCCATCCACCTCGATCACGACATTGGTGACATTGTGGCAGCAGCCCAGTAGCGACCCCTGATAGGTCATGCATTGCGCATGGATGGCGTCCCGTCCCACCGCCTTCGCCCCGCCAAAATCGATGATGCCGTCGGGCGTGAACACCTCGTCCGCAATCCGGTGATACTGCATTGCATCGATCAGATGGGCGTAGCGATACAGGCATGCCTCTATCGCGATCCGGTCGGCCAGAATGTGGAGACTGTGGGTCATGATATCAGCCGCAACCGACCACGCCGCCATCGACCGGAATTTGCGCGCCCGTCACATAAGCGCCCGCCCGCGAACATAGAAATACGACAATCCCGGCGATGTCGTCCGGCTTGCCCAGGCGACCCAGCGGAATATGAGCCAGCAGCCCCGCATCGACACTGTCGTCGTCGCGCATATGCGCGGTCATCTTGGTCGGGAAGAAGCCGGGGATGACCGCATTCACCGTGATGTTGCGCGCGGCCAGATCGCCCGCCAGGTCGCGCGTCATCATATGGACCGCCGCCTTGCTGGCGGCATAACTATAGGCGCTCAGCCGCTCGGTCTTCATGCCCGCGACCGAGCCGATATTGATGATCCGCGCCGGATCGTCGTCGGTTCCTGCCGCGCCCAGTTCGGGCAGCAATTCGCGCACCATGGTGAAGGGAGTCTGGACATTCACCGCCATCACGCCGGGCCACGCCTTGTCGGGGAAACTGTCTATCTCTCCGCCCCAGGTCTTGCCCGCATTATTGACCAGGATATGGCACGCCCCCACGGCATCGCGGTAGCGCGCGACCAGATCGACTGCGGCCTCCGGCGTCGAAAGATCGGCGGGCAGGGGGATGCAAGTACCCAATGCCCCCATCTCGCTCGCCGCAGCCTCGCAGATATCGGCCTTGCGCGACGTGATCGCCACCGTCGCGCCCGCGCGCAGCAGCCCTTCGGCGATCATCCGGCCCAGCCCCTGCGCGCCGCCGGTGACGATCGCCTTCTTGCCCGCTAGGCTGAACAGGTAGCTCACATCGTCACCACGACTTTGCCGAATTTGTGACTGTCGCGCAGATGCAGCAGCGCTTCCTTCGCCTGCGCCAGCGGGTAGGTGGCTTCGATCACCGGCCTGATTTGATGATCACTCGCAAATGCCAGCATCTCTTGGAAATCCTGCGGATCGCCCACTTGGCTGCCGACGATGCTGGCGCTTTTCAGGAAGATGTCGGTCGCGTTGAACTTGATCTCGTTGCCCGCGGTCGACCCGTAGATGACGATGCGCGCGCCCGGATTGATCGCGCGGACATAATTGGCGAAGCTGGGCGCGGGCGCGCCGTCCAACACGACGTCGACGCCGCCGGTCAGCTTGCCGACCTGCTTGCGCCAGTCGGGGTCGGTGTAGAGCAGGCCGCCCTTGGCCCCCATGGCGATCGCGCGGTCGATCACCTCCTGGTTCTCGCCGGTGACATAGACATTGGCGCCTTTGGCGACGGCAAAGGCCAGGCCGAAGGTGGCAACACCGCCGCCCACGCCGCTGATCAGCAGCGTCTCGCCCGCCTGCAACCGCCCCTTGAACATCAGCGCTCGCCAGGATGTCAGCGCCGTCAGCGGCATCGCGCCGGCTTCCTCGAAGCTCATGAAGGCAGGCTTGGGCGCCAGATTTTCGACCGGCACGCAGATATATTCGGCGATCGTCCCGGCAAAGGGCATCCCCAGCAGGCCGAAATCGGCGGCGGGGGCATGACGGTTCGGCCCCCAGTTGCGGGCGGGGTAGAGGACGACCTCGTCGCCTTCGCTGGCCCCGCTCACGCCCTCGCCGATCATGTCCACCACGCCCGCGCCGTCGCAACCCAGCGTCGTGGGCACGGTCATGCCGGGATATTGGCCATGGGTGATGAACAGTTCGCGGTGATTGATCGACGCGGCTTTGATAGCGACCCGGACTTCGCCGGGGCCGGGCACGGGCGTTTCGACATCCGCCATGATAACGGAATCGGGTCCGTCGATCTTTTCGAGATACAGGGCCTTCATGGTGAACCTTTCCTGATGCGTCGGCGCGGCCGTTGGGATCGCCTGCCTTTTTCTGGATGGCGCGCCCGCGACGCAGCCTGTCATGCCATCAGGACAATGTTCTGGCGCGCTCATGACCTATCTGTGGATAGGAAAAGGGGATTGCATTTCAGATTTCAACGGTCAGAATATATTTGCAACAATAAAACGAATCGTGCCACGCAGCACGAACAGGAGAGACTGAATGGCCGTTGTCCCGACAATCGTCCTGCCGCCCCGCATCACTCCGACGCTGATCGAGCGTCCGGCGCTGCTGGCGCTGATCCCAAAGGTTGCCCTATCCCGCATGACGGTGGTGTCCGCGCCGGCAGGCAGCGGCAAGACCACGGCCATGCTGTTCTGGGCCGAACGTCTGCGGGCGGAGGGGCGACCGCTGCTGTGGCTGGCGGCGCGCGCGGGCATCGGCAACAAGGCGTCCTTCCTGCTCGCGCTCAAGGCTGCCGGCGTCGCGGCCCGGCTGGATTGGGCCGATCTCGACGCCGACGCGGGTGATGCCGTGTGGCTCGAGGCGCTGTCGACGGTGGTCGAACCCAAGCCGGTCATCGTCATCGACGACGCGCAACTGCTGGACGAAGCGACCCTGGCCTTCATCGCCCAGCTGTCGTCCAGCGCGCGCGACGGCCTGACCATGATCGTGGCGGCGCGCGGCTCGGTAGGACTGCCGCTGGCGCGGATGCGGGCGCTCGGTTTCCTGGTCGAGGTGGGTAATGCCGACCTCTCTCTGACGCTGGCTGAAGCCACGCAACTGGTAACGATGAGCGTGGGCGCGCCGATCGATGCGCAAAATTTGCAGGATATCGTGCGCGATACCCAGGGCTGGGTATCGGGCGTCGTCATCGCTTGCGATCTCTACCGGCGCGGCGCGCAGGGGGCGGGCCAGATGCGGCTGACCGGCCTGCGTCCGGAATTTGCTGAATATTTCCATGAAGAGGTGCTTGGCCAGCAGCCCGACGACGTGCGCCGTTTCCTGGTCGACACATCAATTCTGGATGAACTCACCCCTTCCGCCTGTGCGGCGGTGACGGGCAATGACGATGCGCGCGCCATGCTGGATCGCGTCTTTCGCGAAGGGCTGTTCCTCAATCCGATCGATCAGGAACATGGCCGCTACGCCTATCACCGCCTGTTCCGCGACATGGTGCTGGGCCGCCTGATGGACCGGGCCCCCGCGCGCGCCGCCATGATGCATTGCCGCGCGAGCGATCATTTCGCCGCGACGGGCGACATCCTCAAGGCGGTCGAACATGCCCGACTGAGCGGGGATCAGGCTTTCCTGGCCGGACAGTTGGATCGGCTGGCCGAACAACTCACCTATTCGGGTTATCTGTATCGGATCGACGAGTTGGGCGCGGAACTCCCCTGGGCCGTATTGGCACAACACCCCTATCTGCTGCTGGCTTTGGCTTGGCGGCGGATACGGCAATTGTCGTTCGCCGCCGCCGACAGGCTGATCGCCACCGCGCGGTCGATCCACGAAGCGCGCAACCAGAGCGACGACGTGTCGGCGCATGATAATGAACAACTGAATCTGATGATCCGCCATCGCCTCGTCATGCTGGCGGCGGCGCGCGACGATATGGTGGAGGTGGAGGCGGAAGCCGAACCCCTGCTTGCGGAAATGGCCGAAAGCCACGCCTATCTCAGCTGCACCCTGCTCGCGCAATTGATGTCGGCGCGGCGCGAACTCTATCATTTCCAGGACATGCTCAAGCTTGAGGCGGAAACCCGGCGCGCTTTGTCTCGCCCCGGATCGGACTTCGCGTCGATCGCGCTCAAGGCCTCGGTCGCGCCGACGCTGATGGCGCAGGGCAAGACGCAGCTGGCGCATCGTTTCCTGGACGAGGCCCTTACCCTGGCCCGCGACATTCATGGCGAGGGGTCGGGCCTTGCGGCGCTGCCCGCCTTGCCACTGGCGGAACTCCTTTATGACGCGGGCGATCTGGATGGCGCGGCGGCGCTGGTCGAACGCCACCTGCCCGTGGTGCGGCAATGGGGATTCGCGGACCAGATGGCGTCGGGCTACATCGTCAACGCCCGGCTGCGCGCCGCGCGCGGCGATCTGCCGGGCGCGCTGTCGACGCTCAACGACGCGCATCTGGTCGCGATCGAATGTGGGCTGGACCGGATGCGCGCCTTCATCGTGGCGGAAGAGGTCCGCCTGCTCATCAAGGCCGGCCAGATCGAGGAAGCCGAACGGCATTTTGCCGCGGGCGATTCGCAACTGGACGGCGAACCGATCCCCACGCTGCATCCCACGCGCCGCAACGAAAGCATCGCCATCGCTTGGCTACGGATCGAGATGCAGCGCCATCGGCTCAGCCGCGCGCGCAAGGTTGCGCATCGCTGGCTGGAATTCGTCCGTCGCGCCGGGGCCGTCCGCTCAGCCGTGACGTTCGAACTGTTGCTGGCGGAAATCGCCGTGTTACAGGGCAATCGGTCCGAAGCTCGTCGCGCCGTGCGGACCGCGGTCGAAATGGCCGAACCGGCGGGCTGGGTCCGCATCTTCGTCGATGAAGGCGAAGTCATCGCCTCGCTGCTGACCGAAGCCTATGCACAGGGGCCGGAACTGGAAACCCCGGCCGACCGCTTCGCCGTGCGGCTGGTGTCGCTGATGCGCAGCGGCCCGCAGATCGAAAGCGACGAGGAGGATGACGATGATTTCGGCCTGACTGGTCGCCTTGCCAACCGGGAAGTCGATATCTTGATGATGGTGAGCGGGGGCCTGCGCAACCGCGAAATCGGCGACCGGCTTGGCCTGACCGAAGGCACGGTCAAATGGTATATGCAGCAGATCTACGACAAGCTGGGCGTTCGGCGGCGGCCGCAGGCGGTGTTGCGCGCGCGCCAGCTTGGCATCCTGCCCTGACGCTCCCGCTTCCGCCTACCCAAGGATAGATTGCGCGTCCTCACGCGCCTGCCATCGCCCAGCCGGGCGAAAGGAACCATCATGGCCAAACGTAAAGTCATCATCAGCTGCGCCATCACCGGCGCCATCCATACCCCTTCCATGTCGCCCTATCTGCCGATCACGGCAGAGGAGATCGCAGAGTCGGCGATCGGCGCGGCGGAAGCGGGCGCGGCGATCATCCACCTGCACGCCCGCAATCCCGTCGACGGGCGGCCCGACCAGAATCCCGACTTGTTCACGCCCTTCCTCAAGGTCATCAGGCAGCGCAGCGACGCGGTGCTGAACCTGACCACCGGCGGCCATCCTTCCATGACCGTGCAGGAACGGATGCGCCCGGCGCAGAGCTTCGCGCCCGAAGTCGCCAGCCTCAATATGGGCACGATGGGCTTTGGCCTGTTCCCGATGCTGGACCGGTTCAAGGACTTCAAGCATGACTGGGAACCGGTCGCACTGGAAGCATCGCGCGACCTGGTGTTCAAGAATACCTATGCGGATATCGAATATCTGCTGGCCACCCTGTCGCCGCTCGGCACCCGCTTCGAATTTGAATGTTACGACACCAGCCACCTCTACAACCTCAAATATTTCCTTGACCGCGGGCTGGTGAAGGCGCCTTTGTTCATCCAGACCTGCTTTGGCATATTGGGCGGCATCGGCAGCCATCCCGACGACATCATGCATATGAAACGCACCGCCGACCGACTGTTCGGCGATCAATATCAATGGTCGGTGCTAGGCGCAGGCGCGCGCCAGATGAGTATCGTCGCCATGGCCGCGTCGATGGGCGGCAATGTGCGGGTGGGGCTGGAGGATTCGCTCTGGGGCGGCCCCGGCCGCCTGGCGCAGACCAATGCCGAACAGGTCGCGACCGCGCGCCAGATCATCGAGGGTATGGGGCTGGAAGTGGCTACGCCGGATGAGGCTCGCGCTATTCTGGACCTCAAGGGCGCGGACCGGACCAACATCTGATGACCAAGCTATCGGGGCCGCTGGCCGGTATCCGCATCGTCGAGATCGACGCTATCGGCCCGGTGCCGCTGGCGGCGATGCTGTTGGCGGATATGGGGGCGGAGATCATCCGCGTCGCGCGACCACCATCGGCGGGCGCGGGCGACTGGGACGATGTCGGCGGCGACATTCTCCACCGCAGCCGGACGGTGATCCATCTCGACCTCAAGCGCGATGATGACCGCGCCCAGCTGCTCGACCTGATTGATCGGGCGGACGGCCTGATAGAGGGCTATCGCCCTGGTGTGATGGAGCGGCTGGGCATCGGCCCGGACATCTGCCTGGCGCGCAATCCGCGCCTGGTGTTCGGCCGCATGACCGGGTGGGGCCAATCGGGTCCACTGGCGATGCGCGCTGGGCATGACATCAACTATCTCTCAATCACCGGCGCGCTGAACGCGATGGGCGAACAGGGCGCGCCGCCGCCGGTGCCGCTCAATCTGGTGGGCGATTATGGTGGCGGCGCTATGTTCCTGATCTTCGGCCTGCTCAGCGCCCTGCTGTCGGCGCAACGAACGGGACAGGGGCAGGTGGTCGACGCCTGCATCACCGACGGCGTCGCGTCGCTGATGAGCCTTTTTTACGCTTGGCAGCCCAAGGGGCTATGGACCGATGCGCCCGCCTCCAACCTGCTGGACGGGGCCGCGCCTTTCTATCGCTGCTATATGTGTGCGGATGGTCGGCATGTCGCGGTCGGTTGCTTGGAACCCAAATTCTTTGCCCAGATGGTCGATGGGCTGGGCCTGTCGGATCGTCGCTACGACCAGAACGACCGCGCGACTTGGCCAGCGATGCAGGCCGATTTTACGGCCGTCTTCGCGACCCGCACGCGCGACGCATGGGCCGATCATTTCGGGGAGACCGATGCGTGCGTCACCCCGGTTCTGGCGATGGCCGAAGCGCCGGGGCATCCGCATAATCAGGCGCGCGGCACCTTTATGCAGCGGGAAAGCATCGCCCAACCGGCACCCGCGCCCAGGCTGGATCGCACGGCAGGGGCCATCACCGAAGCCGCCAGCGCGGACGCGGCGGACATCATCCGCCGCTGGTCCTAATCGCCACGCCAAAAGCCTGCGGCATAATTACCACGAGAGACAGATTAGTTTCAATCTGTTCAACGATTCCTGCCGAAAGGTAGGTGGAGAATGGCGGCTATGACCGCCTCTATGCGCCGGTAAGGACGATGCCTGCAAAAAGAACAGGCGATCCAGATCGGCCAAGGGAGAGAGAGAATGAAATTCGGCATTTTGAGACTAGCGTTGCTGACGACCGGTGCGACCTTGGCGACCCCGCTCTGGGCGCAGGACGCGACCAGCGCCGCGCCCCAGGCTGAAAGTTCCAGCAGTGGCGACATCGTCGTCACCGCCCGCCGTCGCGAAGAACGGTTGCAGGACGTGTCCGTCTCCATCTCCGCCTTCTCGGCCGCCTCGCTGGAACGCAGCACCGTCCAGACGGTCAGCGACGTCAAGACGATCGCACCGGGCTTCACCTTCTCGTCCGAAGGCGGCAAGGACAATGTCGCGCTCACCCTGCGCGGCATCGGCCAATTGCCGCTGGGCGAAGTCACGCCGGGCGTCGTCATCTACCTGAACGACACCCCGCTGCCTGCCGTCGGCTCCAACGTGCCGACCTACGACATCGGCAGCATCCAGGTGCTCAAAGGGCCGCAGGGCACGTTGTTCGGCCGCAACACGCTGGGTGGCGCCGTCGTCATCGGCAGCCAGCGCCCGACCTATGAATTTGAAGGTTATGTCGAGGGCACCTATGGCAGCTTCGACTATCGCGAACTGGAAGGGGCGATCAACGTCCCCATCATCGCCGACAAGGTGGCGTTCCGCGCGGCCGGCCAGGTCCGGCGGCAGGATCCTCGTACGATCGCGTTCGACGGTGGCCCCGGCTTTGACAATATCAAGCAGGACGCCTTCCGCCTGTCCTTGCTGCTGGAGCCGATCGAGGGTCTGAAAAGCACCACCATCTACGAATATTTCAAGAGCGACGAACTGGCCGGTGGCCTTTATCTGCTGCGCCAGAATTTCTCGCTCGCCGCCTTCGGCCTCGGCGTGCTGGACCCGCAGGCACAGCAGGCGCTCGAAACGCAGCGCGCCAACCGGCGCGGTTCGTTCGACGGCGGCATCAATGGCGGCCGTTCGTCGCGCAAGATGACGTCGATCACCAACGACACCTCGTTCAGCTTTGGCGACCTGACGCTGCGCAACATCTTCGGTTTCCGCAAGAATTTCAGCAATCAGCTGATCAACACCGGCGCGCTGCAAAATCTGTCGATCCCCACCGGCCTGCCCGCGCCACTCCCCGCTGCTGTGCCCTTCACCCTGTTCCACGCCGCGTCGGTGCTGGATCGCCAGTATCTGACCAACGAAACCCAGTTGCTGGGCGATTTCGGGTCGTTCAACTTCATCACCGGCGTCTTCTACAATAACGACAAGTCCGCCGGTCCCACCGGATCGCAATTCACGGCCTTCTCGGTCGGTGGAGTGCCAGCGCCTGCGGTTAGCGCGCATGTCCGCAACAAGAATTTCGCGGTCTATGGCCAGATCGGTTATGAAATCACGGATAAGCTGAAACTGAACCTCGGCGCGCGTTACAGCTGGGACAAGGTATCGGCCTGCGGCGGCACGATCGGCACCAGCTACGTCGATGAGGATACCTGCCTGGCCACGGCAGCGCTTGGCTTGGCCGATGGCGTCGGCACCGTCTCCAACAAGGGGGAGGAGCCGAGCTGGACCATCGGCCTGGATTACAAGGCGACGCCCGACTGGCTGCTCTACATTTCGTCGCGGCGCGGCTATCGCGGCGTGAACATCAACACCCCGCTGTTCGAAACGCCCTTCACCACCGGCGGCGTCGATCCGTCCTGCGTCGCAACCGGCGGCGTCTGCCCCGACCTGCGCGCCTTCCAGAAGACCGGCGAGGAGCGGATCACCGACGTCGAACTGGGGTCGAAATATGACTATCATGTGGGGGAGGCACGCGGCCGATTGAACATCGCGGCCTATTACAGCAAGTATAAAAACGCGCTGCAATTCCTCAACACGCAGACCATCATCCCCAATGGCACGCCGGATTCGCCGACCAACGGATCGCTGGCGGCCAATGTCGCCAACCTGCGGATATGGGGCGTGGAACTGGAAGCCTCGATCAGCCCCACCCGCAACTTCACCGTGTCCTTCAACGCCGCCTATACCGACGTGAAGGTGGAAAGCGTCAACGTACCGAACGGGCTGCCCGCCTCGGTCACGCTGGGCAAGGCGCAAATCAACACCTACTCGCCCAAATTCTCCGGCACGGCGAGCGTGAGCTGGATCCTGCCGATCAAGCCGGCCGACGGCGATCTCGCCTTCAACTCGGACCTGTTCATGACCGATGATTTCGGTGGCCAGAACGGCGAAAAGCTGCCCGGCTACAAGCTGGTCAACGCCCGCCTCGACTGGCGCGGCATTGGCGGCACGGGCCTGGATCTGGGCGTGTTCGTGAAGAATGTCTTCAAGGAAGAATATTTCTCGGCGTCCAGCGTATTGCTGTCCTCCTTCCCGCTCAGCTCGGTCTATGCCGGGGAGCCACGGACCTGGGGCGTCAGCGCGAAATACAGCTTCTGATGAGAAGGCAGGCGGGGCAGATAGCATCTGCCCCGCCTGCGCCTCGGGCCGGGATAACTGCGGAGTAGGATGTGACTTTGGACGATCTGCATCGCATGGACGCGGCCGCTGGCGAGATTGCGGCCCTGCTGCGCGCCAGCACGCTGGCCGCGATGATGACGCAGGCGGAAGCGCTGACGCTGGAGGGGCATGGCGCCCGCGTCACCTATTCGCGCAAAGTGTTCATTCCGCTCACCAAATTATGCCGCGACGTCTGCCATTACTGCACCTTTGCCACCACACCGGCGCCGGCGGTCGACGCCTATCTCAGCCGCGAAGAAGTCCTGGCGATCGCGCGCGCGGGCGCTGAGGCCGGGTGCCGGGAGGCGCTGTTCACCCTGGGCGACCGGCCCGAGGACCGCTATGCCGCGGCGCGCGACGCGCTGGCCCGGCTGGGCCATGATTCCACGCTTTCCTACCTCGCCGAAATGGCGGAACTGGTCCTGCGCGAAACCGGCCTGTTGCCCCACCTCAACCCCGGCCTGATGGACGCGGCCGACTATGCCCTGCTGCGCCCCCATGCCGCGTCGATGGGCATCATGCTGGAAAGCAGCGCAGATCGGCTGTGCGCGCGTGGCGGCCCGCATTTCGGCTCGCCCGACAAGCAGCCTGCGCGTCGTCTGGCCACGATCGCGGAGGCGGGCCGCACCAAAGTGCCTTTCACCACCGGGCTGCTGATCGGCATCGGCGAAACCCGCGACGAACAGGTCGACGCGCTGGTCGCCATCCGCGACCTGCATCGCCAATATGGCCATATTCAGGAAGTCATCATCCAGAATTTCCGGGCCAAGCCGGGCACGCGGATGGCCGAACATGCCGAACCGGCGCTCGACGATCATCTCTGGACGATCGCCGCCGCGCGGCTGATCCTGGGACCGGACATGACGATCCAGGCGCCGCCCAACCTCCACGACCAAGTCGATCTTGCTCCGCTGATCCGGGCCGGGGTAAACGACTGGGGCGGGGTGTCGCCGGTGACGCCCGACCATGTGAACCCCGAAGCCCCATGGCCCCATCTGGAGACATTGGCGCAGGCCACCCGCGCCGCTGGCCGCACGCTTTCCCAACGCCTTGCCATCGGGCCACGTTACGCGCTGGCGGCGCAGGATTGGGCCGCGCCTGCGGTCGCAACCCTTATCCTGCGCGCGATCGACGGACGCGGCCTGCCCAAGCCCGACGATTGGGCCGCCGGGCATGGCGACGACGCGCCCGCGCTGATCGGCGGCGATGTCGGCCAGGCATCGGCATCGGTGCAGGCGCTCCTGCGCCACGCCGAAGCTGGTGCGCGCCTGAGCGAGCGTGACATCGTCACCCTGTTCGATGCCGATGGCCACGACCTTGCTGCCATCGTCGCCCAGGCCGACCGGCTGCGGCAGGAGACTATCGGCGACACGCTGACCTATGCCGTCAATCGCAACATCAACTACACCAATATCTGCCTCTACAAATGCGGCTTCTGCGCCTTTTCGAAGGGCAGTACGAAGGCGATGCGCGGCCCCGCCTACCGGCTCGACTATGCCGAGGTTGGACGGCGCGCGGCCGAAGCATGGGATCGCGGCGCCACCGAAGTCTGCCTGCAAGGGGGCATCCATCCCGACTATGACGGCAACACCTATCTCTCCGTTCTGAAGGCCGTGCGCAAAGCCGCGCCGGACATCCATATCCACGCTTTCTCCCCGCTGGAAGTTACCCATGGCGCGCATACGCTGGGCCTGCCGCTGGAGGATTATCTGGCGCAGTTGAAGGCGGCGGGCCTCTCCACCTTGCCCGGCACCGCGGCCGAGATACTCGACCCCGAAATCCGCGCGCTGATATGCCCGGACAAGGTCAGCGCAGACGAATGGATCGAAGTGATGCGCGTGGCCCATGGCATCGGCCTGCGCAGCACCGCGACGATCATGTTCGGCCATGTCGAGGGCTATCGCCACTGGGCGCGCCACCTGCTGCGCATCCGCGCCTTGCAGGAACAGACCGGCGGCTTCACCGAATTTGTCCCCTTGCCCTTCGTCCATATGGAAGCGCCGATCTGGCGCAAGGGGCTGGCCCGGTCGGGACCAAGCTATCGCGAGGCGGTGCTGATGCACGCCATCGCCCGCATCGTCCTGCATCCGCTGATCCCCAATATCCAGGTGTCCTGGGTCAAGATGGGACCGGAGGGGGCGGCGGCAATCCTGAACGCGGGCGCCAACGACATGGGCGGCACGCTCATGGACGAATCGATCACCCGCGCGGCGGGTGGCGTCAACGGCCAGGAATTTGGCCCCACGCAAATGCGTGCGCTCGCCGCATCGGTCGGACGTCCCGTCCGCCAGCGCACTACCCTTTATGATCCGGTATCGCCCCGGCAAACCCACATCACGGAGTCCCTATGACCGATCTCTTGCACCCTCTGAAGGACAAGGTCGCGATCATCACCGGCGGCGGCAGCGGCATCGGCCGCGCCACCGCGCTGATGATGGCGCAGCGCGGCGCGAAGGTCGCGATCACCGGCCGCACCGAATCGCGCCTGTCCCATGTGGTCGACGAAATCACGGCGCAGGGCGGGCAGGCGCTCGCCGTCGCCATGGACGTGATGGAGGAAGCCTCGATCGCGGCGGGCATAACCAAGGTGGTCGATCATTTCGGCGGCCTCCATATCCTCCACAGCAACGCCGCCCAGACCGGCCTGATGCACGAAGACGCGCTGATCGCCGACATGGACGTCGCCTTCTGGGATCGCACTTTTGCCACCAACCTGCGCGGGTCGATGCTGTGCGCCAAGCACGCCATCCCCCATCTGCTGTCGGCAGGCGGCGGGTCGATCGTCTTCACAGGTTCCGGCAAGGGGCTGGCGGGCGATGTCGACTATCCTGCCTATGGCACGACCAAGGCAGGGATGCTGGGCCTCTCCAAATATATCGCCACCCAATATGGCAAGCAGGGCATCCGCTCCAACGTGGTCGTGGTCGGCCTGGTGATGACAGAGGCGCTGGACGACAATATGCCGCCAGAGGCCCAGAAGCTGATGACCGAACATAATCTGGTCGATTATCTGGGCCGGCCGGAGGATATCGCCGAAGTCGTCGCCTTCCTCGCGTCCGACCAGGCCCGTTATGTTACGGGCGCATCGATCGTCGCCGATGGCGGCTTTACATCCCATTCGGCGGTCTATGCGGACATGATGCGCTTCGCTGCCATGCAATCAGGAACCAGCGCATGAACTTTCCATCCATCGCCGTCGTCGGCGGCACCGGCAATCTGGGCGCGGCGATCGCCTGGCGCCTCGCCCGTGCGGGCTATCCCGTCGTTATCGGATCGCGCAGCGCGGACGGCGCGCAAAAGACGGCGGCGGAACTCGGCCACGGCCTCTCCGGCGCCACCAATATCGACGCGGCGGCCGGCGCGGACATCGTCATCGTCACCGTGCCCTTCGCGGCGCAGGACGCGACGCTGCGCGACATCGCGCCCCATGTCGCGGGCAAGATCGTGGTGGACACCACCGTCCCGCTGGTCCCGCCCAAGGTGATGCGCGTGCAACTCCCCGCCGAGGGATCGGCCGCGCTCCGCGCGCAGGCCGCGCTGGGCGAAGGGATGACTGTCGTGTCTGCCTTCCACAATGTCGCCGCGCACAAGCTGGCCAAGGATGTCGATGTCGGCTGCGACGTGCTGGTGTTCGGCGATGACAAGGCGGCGCGGGGCCAGGTCGTCGCGTTGGCCGACGCGATGGGCCTGCGCGGCCTGCACGGTGGCGCGCTGTGCAATTCGGCGGCGGCCGAAGCCCTGACCTCGATCCTCATCTTCCTCAACAAGACCTACAAGGTTGACGGCGCGGGCATCCGCATCACCGGCGACCTGATCCCGCCGACGGATTGAGCGCAACCCCTTCCGGGCGGAAGGTGCGACCCGGCCACCGGGCGCGCCATCCTGCCGGGCATAAACGATACAGGGGATAGAGGAATGAAGCTCAACATCGGCGTGCCCAATTCGATGCATGTGGCGGCGATGACCCAGCCATGGGAACATGCGCTGACCGGCGACGATATCGGTCGCGCGCTTAAGGTCGCTGACGATCTGGGCTTCAACAAATGCATGTTGGGCGAACATTTCATCATCCCGCAGGAACATATCGCCCTGTCTGGCGACCATTATGTCCATGGCACGGTGGCGCTCGCTTTCCTCGCCGGGCGGACATCGAAAATGCGGGTCAGCTCGTCCGTCTCCATCCTGCCGCTGCAAAGCCCGATCGTACAGGCCAAGGCCTGGTCCACGCTCGACTGGCTGAGCGGCGGCCGCGCGACCGCGCTGTTCGGCGTCGGCTGGCTGAAGGAGGAATTCGACATGCTGGGCGTCGATTTCCACAATCGCGGGCGCATGGCGGACGAATATGTCGCCGCAATCATCGAACTATGGACGTCCGACACGCCGACGTTCGAAGGGGAATTTGTCTCCTTCAAGAATGTCGGCTTCGCGCCCAAGCCGGTGCAGCAGCCGCGCCTGCCGATCTGGTTCGGCGGTGACGCGGAACCGGTATTGAAGCGGGTGGCGAAATTCGGCGACGGCTGGTCGCCCTTCCGCACCCCGCCCGAAAAATTCCCCGCATGTCTCGACCTTATCCGCGCGCAGCCGACCTATGACGGTCGCCCGATCGACCTGTTCTTCGCGCTGGAAATGCTAAATGTCGGCGCCCATCACGAAATTATGGATGATCCCCGCGCGCCCGGCACCCGCAATGCGCAGAAAATCATCGACCAGATCGGCTGGCTGAAGGATTTGGGCGTCAACGAAACGATCGTGCCGCTGCCACCGGGCATGACGGGCCTGACCGAATATATTGAGCGCCTGCACTGGGTAGCCGAAGAAATCATGCCCAGGGTGTGAGCATTGCCCACCCGCATAGTGAATCGGAGTAGATCATGACCCAATATGATGTGGTCGTCGTCGGATCGGGCGCGGCGGGCTTGACGGCGGCGCTGCGGGCCGCTGCGGCAGGCCTGTCGGTGCTGGTGCTGGAAAAGGCCGCGCATTTCGGCGGCACCACCGCTATATCGGGGGGCGGCATCTGGGTGCCGGGCAGTCCGCAGGCGCAGGCCGCCGGGGTCGATGACAGCGCCGCGGTCGCGCGCCAATATGTGCTGGACGTCATCGGGCCAAGCGCCGACCCGGCGCTGATCGACGCCTATCTTGACGCCGCGCCGGCCATGGTCGCCTGGCTGGAAAACAACAGCGCCGTCCGCTTCCTCCTCTCGCCGCCCAGCAGCGACTGGTATCCCGACATCGCCGGGTCCGCCGACCATGGCCGCCTGCTGTCGCCCCAGGAATATGACGGCAAGAAGCTCGGCGCGCATTTCGCCGACCTGCGCCCCGCGCGCGAGGAATTCAACGCACCCGGCGGCTTCATGATCGACCTGTTCGATCTGCCCTATTTGGCGGAGATGCCTTCGCCCAAATCCCTGTTCCACTTCGGCAAGCTTGCCGCGAAATTCGGCGCGGACAAGCTGCGCCGCTACCCGCGTGGCACCCGTCTGACGATGGGCAACGCCCTTGTCGCGCGGCTGCTGCGGTCCGCGCTCGACGCGGGCATAACCCTGCGCAAGTACGCGGCGGTCGATCGCCTGCTGGTCGCCGACGGCCGCGTGACCGGCGTGCGCGTGGGTGGCGAGGATATCGCCGCCAACGTCGGCGTGCTGCTGGCGGCGGGCGGCTTTTCCGCCAGCGAGCAATTGCGCAAAGCCTATATCCCTTATGCGGAGGACCATGTCTCTATCCTCCCCTACGAAAATACCGGCGACGGCATGAATATGGGTCTGGAGGCTGGCGCATCGCTGGACGGCGACAATCTGGTCAACGCCGTTTGGGCCGTGGTATCCACCATGACCCGGCCCGACGGCTATGTCGCCCGCTACGCGCATCTGATCGACATGTCGAAACCCGGCTGCATCGCCGTCAACGGGAAGGGCGAGCGGTTCGGCAACGAAGCGTCGGTGCATTTCGTTGAGGCGATGCACGCCACCGGTACGGTGCCCGCCCATATCATCGGCGACGCCCATTGCGTCAAGACCTACGGCATGGGCATGGTGCTGCCCGGCGGCGGCGGGCTGAAAAAGCTGATCGCGGCTGGCTATGTGATCGAAGCGCCGACTCTGCGGGCACTCGCCGACAAGATCGGCGTCGATGGCGACGGCCTGCTCGCGACCGTGGCCAAGATGAATCGTTACGCCGAAACCGGCAGAGACCCCGATTTCGGCAAGGGCGATACCCAGATCGACATCGAGATCGGCGACCCGAAGCACAAACCCAACCCCTGCCTCGGCCGCGTCGAAAAGGCGCCTTTCTACGCGATCAAGATCCATCCGGGCGACGGATCGACCACGGTGGGCTTGAAGATCGACGCGCATTGTCGGGTCATCGGCACCGGTGGTGCGCCGGTCGCGGGCCTCTATGCCGCGGGGCTGGACGCCAATTCCATCTGGCGCGGCAAGTCGCCCGCCCATGGCTGCAATGTTGGTCCGGCGATGGTGACGGGCTATATTGCGGGGCAGGCGATGGCGGAAGCGCTGGTGCCCGTCTGACCGTTCAGGCGGGTTCGCTGACCCCGGCCCGCGCCTTCGCGGTGGCGACCAGTGCGTACAGACCCGCATTATAGTCGGTCATCTGCGCCATCGTCAGGTGGCGATAGGGCGTCATCGGGCAGAGCGAATCCACCACGTCCCAGAAGGGCTCGATCTTCTCCAGCACCTCGTCCACCGGGCCGCAGGTCACGAACGCCTCTACCATATCATCGGACACATTGCCGATCACCTTGGCGATGTCGCCATGTTCGCCCAGGCTCAGTTGGCAGGCCCGCGCCTGGTCGCCAAAGCCGATCGCTTCGAAGAACGGCTCATATTCCTTATAGCCCGAATAGGCGGCCACCGTCGCGCGGCTGTCGTCGATCGCCTTCTGCTTGTCGTCGTTGACCGCGATCCAAGGCCAGGCGTTAATCTCTATGTCGCTGCGCGCGCGGCCATATTTGGCCAGCGTCGCTTCGATGAAGGGCAGCTTGCTGCGCGCATAGGCCGCCGACCAGAGCGCATGGACCATCAGCCCGTCGCCAACCTCCAGCGCCAGCGCGGTCATCTTGTCCTGCAACGCAGCGATCCAGATCGGGATTTCCACACGAACTGGCGGCGCCGTCAGCATCATCTCGCCAAAATCGGCGGTGAAGTACTCGCCCTCGATCGGGTCCAGCCCGGTATGCGCGTTGGCAATGACATAGCGGATCACCTTCACGCTCTCGCGCAAATGGGTCAGCAATTTGCGTTCCGGTTCGCCATACATGCCGGTGACACAACTCTTGATGCTGGACCCCAGCCCCAGCACGAAGCGCCCGCCCGAAATCCGGTCCACGTCCATCGCCGCATAGGCGGTTTCGACCGGGCTGCGCGTGCCCGCGATCGCGACGCCGGTGCCCACCTTCAGGCTGCTGGTCAGCGCAGCCGTCGCCGCCATCGGCACGAAGGGCGGGCCGTAAATCTGGAGCGAAAAGCAACCCTCGAAGCCGACCTGCTCCATCTTCTGGCCGATCCCGCCCATCATGGGGGCGGGCAGGGTCGGCATGACCCCCCACCAGCGGCGTTCGCCGCCGACGGCGTTGACGAGCTTTGGCATGAAGCATCCCGAAAAAACCGGGCGGACCATAGTGGTCCGCCCTTCAGGGGGAGGGGGAGATCAGAACTGGAACAGTTCCTTGCGCAGGCCGATGATGTCGCTGCAATCGGCGCTCACATTATCGCGATAGGCGAAGTCGCCCTTTGCCTGGCGATCGGCCAGTTCCATCATCGCCATGCGATAACGCTGCCCGGCCTGGTCGAACTTGCTGTGCAAATCCTTGCGGTCGGTATGGCGCATGTAACGCGGGCTTTGCGGGGAGGTCATATAGCTGTCCTGCCGCGACACCTTGTAGCCCGCCTTGGGCATGACATAGCTGAACATGCGCCCGGCATTGCTGGTGTTCATGACCATTTCCATCCGCGTACGATCCCGCGTTTCAGGGGTGCAGGGGTGGAACAGCGGCACGTCGTCGCCGGGGCTGAACCGGCCATAGGCGATCGCGCAATGCGACCGCAGATAGATGCGGATCACCTGCCGCACATTCTGGGTCGGCTGCTTGATGCCGCTGAAGAATTTCATCACGGGCGCGACCGATTTATTGACGCAGGTGCGGACCATGGTGACGGTCTCGCTGTCATAATAGGTCTCGATCGTCTCGCTGTCCGACCGTTCGTCGCCCACGACGTCGGCGTGCAGGAAATCGGCATGGGTCAGGTCGATCAGATTCTCGAGGCTGATCGGCGCGGCGCTTTCGAAGCGCACCGTCGCCGTCATGTGCCGGGGCAGGCCACCCTTGGGCGGCAGGAAGGGCAGGCTGGGCAAATGGCGCGGATCGGCCGCCAGCGGATTGCCCAGCCAGATCCAGACCACCCCATAATGTTCCATCACCGGATAGTGGCCACGTGCGTCGGTATAGTCGCTCTTGTCACGCACCACGCGCTCATTGGGGTGGAACTCGCTGGCCACGACCACGCCATTGTCGCGCCACAGGAAAATCGGGTTGGAATAGACGGCACGGCGCACCGGCTTGCCCGTCACCGAATAGTCGTGGGCGACCGGGAACCAGCTGTCGCGCATCACGATATTGTGCGGAACCCAGCGGTTGACGACATTCATGGCGATCGGGCTGCCACCGGATGGCGGCGCGCTATTGTCGTCATGGGATGCGGGGTGATCGGCGATGTCTAACATGGTCAAATCCTCCTTCAGGCCGCTACGGTCTGGTCGTGGGTGTCCTGCGGCGCGTCGAGCAGGGCGTTGCGCAAATCCTCGCCATGCAGCGATACGGTCGGCTTGGTGGTCCGCAGCTTCGATCCGTCGATGGACGACAGGACGGTCAGCGGATTGATCCCGCGCAGCATCGCGCCACGCAGCCCCGGCCGACGCACGCCCAGTTCCGCGCGCCAGCGCACGGCGGTCACGCCGCGCGCTGCAGGGACGGGGGACAGCACGGCATGGAGCAGGTCGTTGAAGGCGTCGTCGCGCAGCGTCAGACGCGTCTCGCCGGTCAGCGGATGGGTGCGGGTCAGCAGCGTCAGCGGAAATTCGGCGACGAAATGCGATGGCCAATGCAGCGGGTGCCATTGGCAACTGCGCTCCATCACCAGCATTTCGCCCTCTTCATGCAGTTCGGACATGATATAGGGGCTGAACCGCACGCCCCGGATCGCCAGGATCAGCGCGGGATCGTCATACAGGGCATCGAGATATTCCTGATGGCCGCAACTGACGTTGACCGTGCCGATATAGCCATATTTAGGGTCAGCGCTCAGTGGCGCCTCTGCCTTGGGGTTCAGGCAGACGCGCACGAAGCCGGCCTGTTCGCTGACGCCGAAGGCATTGGCCTTGTAAAGCGGCGGAAATTTCTGTTGATCCTTCATGTTTGGGATCTCTTTCAGCCGCCCCGTCTCGCCATCATAGCTCCAGCCATGATAGCCGCACTGGATCAGCCCGTTGTCGCGGATACAGCCCAGCGACAGCGGCGCGCGGCGGTGGGGACAGCGATCCTCCAGCGCGCGGGCAATGCCCTGATGGTCGCGCCACAGCACCACCGGCTGGTCGCCAATGTCCACCGACAGCGGCTTTTTGGACGTGACTTCCTCAGACCGGGCGACGGCCCACCAAAGATCGGTATCGAGACTCATAGCGATTATCCTTACTCCTGCGATTAAATTGACGTATGACAATTTATATGTCAACGTCTTTTCACTATGGATCAGCAGATGCTCGATCGACCCCAGCGCGCCCGTGGCCGCCCCGCCCTCAATGCCGTCCAGGCCTTGGATGAGGACCAGTTGCTTGGGCTTGCCTTCGCGACCTTCGCCGAACGCGGCTATGAAGGGACGACGCTGCGCGACCTGTCCAAGCGGCTGGGCGTCAGCCATAATCTGCTCAACGTCCGCTTCGGGCGGAAGGAGGATTTGTGGGTCCGCGCAGTCGATTGGCGCATGGCGCAGGCATCGCCCTTCGTCGAAGCCGCGTTCGACGAACCCGCAGACGCCGAAGTCCGCCTGCGCCACCTGATCCAGCGCTTCTGCCTCTGGGCGACCCGCAATGGCGACATCGTCTCGCTCACCAATGTCGAAGGATGCCGCTCGACCTGGCGGCTCGACCATATCGTCGAACATTTCGTGCTGCCGTTCCAGCGGCGACTGGACGATCTGCTGGACGCGGTGCGGCGGCAACGGCCGGTGCACGATCTGTCCACCCCCGCGCTGATGGCATTGCTGGTACAGGGGGTGGGCTTCTACTTCTCCGCCGTGCCGATGCAACAGCGGCTGGGGGCAGGGGGCGAAGTCGATGACGCCCATGCCGCCGCGCAGGCCGACCGGCTGGCCGGTTTCCTGCTCGCCGCGCTGCTGCCGCCCGTCGCCTGACCCGCGCTGCCGTCAATCTTCGGGCGCGATCGTGACGGTCATGCCCGACAGGGCCTGCGTCAACATGATCTGGCACGACAGGCGCGAAAGGTCGTTGCGATGCGACGATCCGTCGAGCAGGTCGCTTTCATCGTCCGTGACCGGCGGCAGGCTCGCGGCGACCGCGGGGTCGACATAGACATGGCAGGTCGCGCACGAACAGCAGCCGCCACACAGCGCCAGCAATTCGTCGAAGCCGGCATCGCGGATGGCTTCCATCACAGAAATGTCGGCGGGCGCATCGATCGTCTTGCAGGTGCCGTCGCGGGTGATGACGTTCAGTTCGGGCATGATATTCCTCGTCTGGAATCGGAATGGTCGACCAGCTTTATGCACACGGACACGCCGCCCTGCCTGCCGGAAGACAGGGCGGGACGCGCTCTATTTCACTTCGATCGCAACCGGAAACCGATCGAAATAGAAGGTGAAGGGCCGCCGCAACTCTTCGGCGGTGACATGGAAATCGCGTTCCAGGTCATAGACGATCTTGCCCTTCGTCTGCTCGCCATGCTCGGCCAGATAGAGATGTAGGTCGGCCAGCACCTCATCGGTCAGGGGGATGTCGGCGATGCGGTAAATTTCCTTCAGGATCGGATCGGGATTTTTGATCCAATCGTGGAAATAGACGTCGATCGTCTGATTGGGCGGCAATATGTCGCGGTCCCGCACGCAGGCGCGCAACAGCCTCTCATAGCGGTCGGGCCAATAGCCCAGCGGCTCCTGTAAATCGACCCACTTGCGAAACATCCGCGCTGCGTAAGTATACATGGTCAGTTGCGACCGGATCGACCCCACCGGATCGCGATGGGTGATGACGAAGGTCGCGTCGGGGAAGATCTTATACAGCGCGGGCAATTGCTCCATATGCTGCGGGCATTTGATAACCCAGCGGTTGGGGCCGTTCAGGAATGTCAGTACCTGCAACGCCTTCTTCAGATAGGCATAGGTGCCCGACTGGTCATGGCTCAGATAATAGTCGCGCCAGCGCGGCACCATTGCCAGCCATTCGATCAGGTAGGAGGAGAAATCGGGCGCCTGCAACTCGATATCCTCACTGATATGGTCGGGCGAAAATTCATGCATGATCGCCATGTGCGGCAGGATAGACTCCATCATCCGCCACCCCTGTTCCGCCTTGGTCCAGCGCGGATTGGCGTCGTCGGGCGTCGGCGCCTCGTCGGGCGCGGGCACCGGCGCGATGGCCTCCCACCAGGGCAGCGACCGGAAACGGCGATCGGCCGACAACAGCCCCAGCAAATGCGTCGTGCCCGATCGCGGCAGGCCCGCGACGATGATCGGCCGCTCGATCGGGATGTCCACTATCTCCGGGTGGCGCTTGACGATATCCTCGATCCGCAACCGGGTCGCGGCATAGCGGATCATCATCTGGAACAGGGTGGCGCGGGCGACGGCGGACGCATTGGCATCCTCGTCGATCGCCTGGCACCACACCGCCAACCGTTCGCGAAAATCCGCCGCGCCGAAATCCGACAGGCCGGTCTGCGCCTGCGCCGCGCCCAATATGAACGCGGGCTGGAACACGATCTGGTCCGCCGCCGCCTCGGCCCCGGCCATCACCTGTTTCTGAACCTCAGTTAGCACCGGATGATGTAGATCGGTAATGTCGATGATGTTCCAGCGTGCGGCCACATCTTGCGGGGAACTGCCCATGTCGCTCTCCTGTTTTTGTTGGCGCATCTAATCGTGCCGACCCTGTCGCCGGCAAGGTGCGGGGCCATCGCCGCTGCGCCAATTGCTACGCCATCGCGCCAAAGGGTCAGGGAAAGGCCCAAGCGGAGAGGATGAATGGACGCTGCTTCCCAAGTCTATGACCTGCCCGTCACGTCCGCCATCGACTGCACAGTCAATGGGCGGATCGCGTTGCCGGGCTTGGTAATGGAACTGCACCATTACCGTTTTCGCGGGGCGCAGGCGGGCGTCTTCTCCTCGCCCCGCAGCTTTCTCGACCTGGCGTTGTCGCCCCGTCCCGGCCCACCCTGCGGCGGCTATGACACGCCCTGCAACGCACTGGGCGATATCCTCTTCATTCCGGCCGGCACGCCGCTGCACACCGCCTGGGGAGAGGGAGAACAGACGTCGATCTGCTGCGGCTTCGACGGCGCAGCGTTCGACGGCGAAGATATGGCCATGTCGGAGGCGGCCTTGCAGGCATCGCTCGACGTCCGCAGCCCGGCCGTACGCGACGGGCTGCGGCGCATCGCGGACGAGATCGCCGCGCCGGGCTTTTGTAGCGATATGCTGGCGCAGGCCCTGTGGGTGCAGGCCTGGGTCGATCTGCAACGCTATCTGCGCCTTTCGGTCAAGGAAGAGGGCGCACGCTCCGGGCTGTCCCGTGCGCAGGTCCGGCGGATCACCGATCGCATCGAACAACCCGGCAAGCCCCCGACCGTCGCCGATCTGGCAGCGGAGTGCGGCCTGTCCAACCGCCATTTCTTCCGCCAGTTCCGCGCCGCCACCGGTCAGACACTCACCCATTATGTTACAGATCGCAAGATCAATCGGGCCAGACAGTTGCTGCGCCAAGTGGGGCCCGCAATTAAGGTTGTTGCCTGGGAGTGTGGATTCGATAGCGCAGCGGCCTTTTCTTCTGCTTTTCGTAGAGCTACCGGGATCACCCCCCGACAGTTTCGGAAAACGATGCTACATTGAGAGCAAGGCGTTTTTGCGATGCCTTTGGCGTGACTGCGAAAGTCGGCATGCTTGTCGCCGAGTGATTTCCCCAACACTGTTACGCCAAAGCGCTGCCCCATGACGGGCGGCTATCAGGAGACACGCTATGCCGGAAAATCTGTTCGATCTTAGCGGCAAAGTGGCGCTGGTCACTGGTGCCAATTCGGGACTGGGGTTCGGCTATGCCAGGGGGCTGGCCCGTGCAGGAAGCGACATCATCCTGTGGGGTCGTCGCTCGGATCGAAATGAAGAGGCAACGCATGCGTTGCGTCAATATGGGGTCCGAGTGTTTGCCGACAGCGTCGATGTGGCCAGCGAACCAGCAATCGTAGCTGGTTTTGCTCGTGCGCTCGACGCGATGGGCCGGGTCGATACATTGGTCGCCAATGCGGGTATCGCCACCCAGGTTGCCTTCACCGACATGGATGTAGGAACATACCGCAAACTGATCGACGTCAATCTCGATGGCGCAGTCTTTGCGCTGCGGGAAACCGCTCGGCATATGAAGGCAAGGGCTGAGGCCGGCGATCCGGGCGGGTCACTCATCATCTGCGGCAGCGGGTCTATCTTTCAGGGCGTACCTACCATGGCCCATTACGGCATCGCCAAGGGCGCCCTTAATTCTCTGGCCAAGGCGCTAGCCGCCGAACTGGGTCCGATCGGAGTGCGCTGCAACGTCATCGCGCCGGGCTTCATCGAAACCGACATGACCTTTGCCGACCCCGCCATCGGCCAGATGCTCGCTGACATGGTCGCGGCCAAAGCACCACTGGGCCGCGCGGGCAAGCCCGCCGATCTGGAAGGCGCTGTCGTCTATCTCGCCAGCGACATGGCCGCCTATCATACGGGCGACACGCTGGTCATCGACGGTGGCAAGCTGTTCGCCAACTGACCGTCCGGCAGGTGCCAGGCCAGCCGCGATGCGGCTGATCGGGCACGCCTTATAGGAGAAGCGCATGTTCGCCCGGCCCAACAGCCATCATAGCCAGATCGCCTATGTGACCAACGATCTGGCCGCCGCCATGGCCCGGCTGACCGCCGAATACGGCACGCCGGGCTTTTTCGAAATGTCGAACATCCAGCCGGGCGAAAACTCGGCGGGCAAGCCGGTGCTCAAGATCGCGCTGGCGCTGGTCGGCGGGGTCGAGGTCGAACTGATCGAACCGATTGGCGACACCGCGCCACTGTTTAGCGACGTCCTGCCCGGCGGCGACGATCTGGCCATCCGCTTCCACCATATCGCTGCCCGCATCGACGGTCCGCTCTCCAACTGGGACGCGCATGTCGCCTCGCTCGACCTAACTACGCATCCGGTCGCGTTCGACGGGGCGATCGGCGACATGCTGCGCTACATCTACACCGACGAGCGCGCCACGCTGGGCCATTATGTCGAACATGTCTGGATGTCGCCGGACCTGCTGGCCCAGATGCGCGGCATCGTGCCTGCCTACCCTCCACTGGAAAGTCCGTCATGACCCTTGCCCTGTCCCGCCTCAACTTCCGCGATATCGGCGGACTGCCGACCCGCGATGGCCGGCAGGTGCGACCCGGCATCCTGTACCGATCCGAAGGCCCGGCCAGTTTCCTTGCAGACCATCATGCCGAACTGGCCGAACTGGGCTTTCGCACCGTCGCCGACCTCCGCTCGGACATGGAGCGCGAAAAGGCGCCCCATGACTGGTGCGGGGCCGATTGCCGCATCCTTGATCTCGACATGAACACCGACCTGCGCGCGCAGGGCGAAGATATGTGGATGACGCTAGGCCGCGACCCGACACAGGCGCGCGCCATCGCCGTGATGACTCATAATTATGGCCTGATGCCCCAGGCGTTCCTGCCCCATGTCGGGCCGATGGTCGACGCGCTGCTGGCGGGCGACACGCCGATGCTGGTCCACTGCACGGCGGGTAAGGACCGGACCGGCGTGGTGGTCGCCCTGATCCTCGACCTGCTGGGCGTCCCGCGCGATGCGATCGCCGAAGATTATCGCAAGTCCGACGTGTTCGGCCAGAATTTGGTGATGTCGGGCCATCTGAAGGGCGATCTGCAAAAGACGTTCGGCTTTGTTCCGCCTGACGACATGGTCGCGGTGCTGATCGGCGTCCATGCCGATTTCCTGAACCGCGCGCTTGATGTCGTGGCGTCGCAATGGGGCGGGATCGACGGCTATTTTCAGGCGGCGGGTGTGGATGCCGATCGGCGCGACGCGCTGCGGCAAACTCTCGTTACTGGCGGAGAATGAGATGACGGACACTGCGATCTACGAATGGGAACAGTTGCTCGACCAACTGCGCCCGCTGGGCCAGCAAATGCGCGATCGCATCCCGGCGCGGCTGCATGAAGACCCGCAGGTGATGCAGGAGGCCATGCGCCTGCTGCTCTCCGGCGTCCTGCGCACCACCAACGACGCGATCATGCATGACCGCAGCCATCCGATCTTCGTGCCCGAACTCAATATCTGCCAGAATATCTTTCAGCCCAATGCAGACACCATCTACAAGGCGGCGTTGATCGAAAAGGGCGGCACCTATCGCATCCGGGGCGATCGCGGCACGACCCGGATGATGATCCTGGCGCAGCTTGGCCCCGACACCCTGCGCACCGGCCAGCATCATCCTGCACAGGACGCCAATGATTTCGACGATCTAGCCGTCGGCCCGGACGGCGCGTTCGACGTCATCCTCTCGCCGACCCGGCCGGAGGGCCACAGCGGCGACTGGTGGGAATTGAAACCGGACACCGAAAAGCTGATGGTCCGCATCGTCGGTTGCGACTGGGGCGTGGAGCGTGAACCGCGCCTAGGCGTCGTCCGGCTGGATGCGGACAAAGCGGCCAAGGGGCGCCCGACGCTGGCGCAACTGGCGCATCGCTTTGCCGAAATACCGAAAACCGCGGCGGTCTGCGCCCTGGCCTTCCCCGATAAGGTGCAGAAGCTGCGCGACGAAGGCCTCATCAACACGCTGAAAGTCGTGGACTTCTCGCAGATGACCGGCCTTGCCCGCCAATCCTATTATGAGGGCGTCTATGATCTGGGCGATGACGAAGCGCTGATTACCGCAGTAGCGATCCCGGCCGACGTCGCCTATTGGTCGCTCATCCTGACCAATGACCTCTATGAAACGACCGACTGGTATCACAACCAGTCGAGCCTGAACGATGCGCAGGCTGTGATCGATGGTGACGGCGTGTTCCGCGCGGTCATTTCTGCGCGCGATCCGGGCGTCCATAACTGGCTCGATACGGCGGGCTATGCGAGCGGCGCTGTCCAGGGCCGCTGGTTCAACAGCGAAGCCCGGCCCACGCCGACAATGCGCAAAGTGAAGCTGGCCGACGTCCGCAGCCATCTGCCCCCCGACACGGTGCTGGTAACGCCGGAAGCGCGCGACGCCGCGATCCGTGAGCGCACATTGCGCGCCCATATGCGCGTCATCTGGTGAGGTCGATATTATCATGAGCGATGCACTGGCCATGCTGCTAGATTATGAGGCGATCCGTCAGGTGAAGGCGCGCTATTGCCGCCTGCTCGATGCCAAGGATTGGGACGGCTTCATCGCCCTGTTCACGCCCGACGCAGTGATGGACGTGCAGGAAGATACCGGAAACCCGCCGATCACCGGCCATGCCGCGATTCTGGAGCAGGTCCGCTCCGCCGTCATCGACGCGCAGACCGCGCATCAGGTCCATTCGTCCGAAATCGCCCTGCGAGGCGATAGCGCCGATGTCGTCACCGCCATGCAGGACCGGGTGGTCTGGGCGCCCGGCACATGCCCGATCCCCGGCGGCGCATCGATCACCGGCTTTGGCCACTACACCGAACGCTATGTGCGCGTGGACGGTGGATGGAAGATCGCGTTCCTCAAACTCACCCGCCTCACTGTCGAAGTGCATCCCGCGCCTGTCCTTTGACAGGTTGCGAAGCGTCGCTCGCGCGGCAATCCTGTCTCTATAGATTTGAGAGGACAGGATATGACGGCAGCAATGGAACCCGGCGCGCAGGCGCTGTTCGACAAGTTCGGCACCTATATCCTGCCTGGACGGGTCAGCGATCCGCGCCGGGGTATCGAGGAAGCGCAGGAGGCTGAGCGTATCGGCCTTGGCTGCGTGTGGATTTCCGAACGCTATGCGCTGAAGGAACCCGCCGTCCTTGCGGGCGCGGTGTCGCAGGCAACGTCGAAGATCCGCATCACCGGCACCATGTACGCGACGATGCGCCACCCCCTCGTCACCGCCAGCGTCGCGGACCTGATGCAGGCGTTGAGTGGCGACCGTTTCCGCCTGATGTTCGCGCGCGCCGTCCCGGCTTACATGAAGATGCTGGGATCGCCGCCGATCACGATGGAGCGGCTGGCCGACCTGATTTCCATCTGCCGCCGCCTCTGGGCGGGGGAAAAGGTCGATTATGAAGGCGTGCTGGGCAAATTCCCCGCGATCAGCCTGACCGATCGTCATGGCGGCACCCCGCCGCCGATCATCTTCACCGCCATCGGCCCCAAAAGCCTGGAATTTGCCGGCGAACATTGCGACGGCGTGCTGCTGCATCCCTTCGTGTCGGCGCAAGGGGTGAAGAACAGCACGAAGATCGTGCGCGACGCCGCCGAAAAGGCCGGGCGTGATCCCATGGCGGTCCGCATCTACCACAATATCATCGTTGCCCCCGACCTGCCCAAGGATGAGGAGGAAGCCGTGGTCGGCGGTCGAGCCATCACCTATTTCGAACTGCCCGGTTTCGGCGACCTGATCGTCGATATCAACGGCTGGGACAAGTGCGTGCTGGACCAGATCCGCGCCCATCCCAAGATCGCCAGCCTGAACGGCAAGCCGGCCGACCAGGCCTATACCAGGCAGGAACTGGTCGATGTCAGCAAGCTGATGCCGCAACATTGGCTCGACGAAGGCGCGGCCGTCGGCACCGCCGCGCAATGTGCCGATCAGTTGATGGACTTTCTGGATGCGGGGGCGGACGAAATCCTGCTCCACGGCGCCTCGCCCAAGGATATGGGGCCGCTGACCACCGAACTGAAGCGCGCGCTGGCGGCAAAGGGCCTGTAGGCGATGGACTATCTGACGCCCGACCGCATCACCACCCAGTTGCAATTTTGGCTGGCCAGCGAAAAGCCCGACTGGCGCGATATCGTCGTCCGTCCGCTCGACGTGACGCTGGGCGCTGGCTTTTCGGCGGACATTTTCTTCGTTGACGTCGATTATGCCGATCCGGTAGGGTCACAGAATCAGACGTTGGTCGTGCGTCGCCAGCCGATGGACCTGGAAGTCGTGTTCGGCAGCAGCCTGGCGCTACAGGGCAAGATGATGGCGGCGCTCTACGCGCGCGGAGACGTGCCCGTGCCGCCATGGATCGGTATGCATCTCGATCCCGACATATTGGGCTTGCCCTTCCTGGTCATGGGCAAGGTAGAGGGCGAATGCGCAAAGCAGAAACCCAATTATAATCTTGACGGCTGGCTGGTCGACATGACCCCCGACCAGCGCCGCGCCAGCTTCACCAACGCCATCGCCGCCTTTGCCACCCTGGCGACGATCGATTGGCGCGACGGGTTCGAATTTCTCGCCCAGCCTGAAAATGGCGCGCCAGGCCTCGACCAATATGTCGGCGCGCTCGAAGCTTGGCACCGGGCGGCGGGACAGGGTCGGCCGATGCCGATCGTCGATACCGCCATGGCCTATGTCCGCGCGAACATGCCTGCCGACGCGGGCGTCAACGTGCTGTGGGGCGACCCAACGCCGTCCAACGTCATGTTCGCGCCCGACGGCAGCGTCAACGCGCTGATCGACTGGGAACTCGCCGCACTGGGACCCGCGGAGCTGGACCTGGCCTGGTGGCTCTATTTCGACGACCTGTTCGGCCGCCGTTTCGGCGTCACCCGGTTGGAGGGGCTGCCAAGCCGCGACGAGACGATCGCCATCTGGGAAGCAGCATCCGGGCAAAAGGCCCAGCATCTCGATTATTACGACATCGTCGCCGCGCTGCGCATGGCGCTGGTCGCGGTCGGCGCGTTCGACCGGCAGGTCGGCATCGGCAATATTCCTGCCACCAACCGGTCGCTGCAGGATAATTTCATGACGCTCTATCTGGCCGAAAAATTGGGTCTGCCTATTCCAGAGCTTGGCCCGGACTTCGCCGCCTTCATGCAAAATCTCGTGCCGCTCGAAGACAAGGCGGCCTGACGCGCGTTCCGCGTGGCCGCCATGCCTGCCCATAAGCCGGGGGGCGGGGGCCATGGCCTGCCGCCCCCCTCCGCCACAGAGGTTCAGAGCTTCTTGAGGTCGGCGTTCGACAGGCTGGTGGTGACGCCCTTGTCGCTCGCGGTCAGCGTGGCGGCGGGAATGGTGATGAACTTGCCGCGATAGATGATGCGCACGGCGGCTACCGCGCCGTCATCGCCCGTCACCACCTTTTCGACCTTGCCGATCTTGGTGCCCTCGGCGGAAAAGATTGCTTCGTTACGGTCGATCGCGGGGGCCTGGGCCAGTGCAGGCGTCGCCAAGCCCAGCGCCGCGATCGCGATGATGATCGTCTTCATATGCAAAATTCCTTCTGTCGATAATGCCGATCTGTTGCCGCAGCGGCCAGATGGTTTCAAGAGGAAACTGATACACATAGAAAAGAATCTGTTCTATGTGTATCGTGCTACCGGCGCAAAGCCGGGAAGAGGCTGAAAGGGGATGAGGATGGGGAAGACAGGTTTTGGCGCGCGTGACCGCTGGTTCCTGTTGCTGCTGGGCGCGATCTACATGTTCAACTTCATCGATCGCACCATCATCGCGGTGGTGGGCGAAGCGATTCGCCACGACCTGCAACTCAGCGACCTTCAACTCGGGATGCTCGGCGGCCTCGCCTTCTCGCTCTTCTACGCCGCGCTCGGCATCCCGCTTGCGCGGCTGGCCGAACGCTATAGCCGGGTCCGCATCATCGCCGCTGTGACCGTGCTCTGGTCGTTCATGACCGCGCTGTCGGGCGCGGCGGGCAGCTATCTCCAACTGCTGCTCTGCCGCATGGGCGTGGGCGTGGGGGAGGCAGGCTTCACCCCCGCGCTGGTGTCGATGATCTCCGACCGGTTCGATCCGCCGCGCCGCGCTGTCGTCTTTTCCCTCATTGCGCTTGGCGTGCCCTTGGGCGGCGCCATCGCCGCGATCGGCGGCGGCGCCATTGCCCAGCATTTCGGCTGGCGGCTGGCCCTGCTGGCGGTCGGCGCGCCGGGGTTGCTGCTGGCGCTCTTGCTGTTCCTGACCATCCCAGAACCCGTCCGCACCGATGCGGGCGACCGGGCGGACACGCCCCCCTTCGGCGCGGTGCTGCGGCGGCTGGGGCGATCGCCTGCCTTCCTGCACCTGACCTTTGGCAGCGGCTTTGTCGGCATGGTCGGGTTCGGCACCAACCTGTTCCTCATTCCCCTGCTGGTGCGCCGCTACGACCTGCCCCTGGCGCAGGCGGGCATGGTCTTCGCGCTTTCCTTCAGCCTGGCGACGATGGTGGGGCAGGTCAGCGGCGGCTATCTGATCGGCGGCCTGATCCGGCGCGACATGCGCTGGGGCGGCTGGGCGCCCGCCATCGCGGTGGGGCTGGCGCTGCCGCTCTATCTTCTGGCTATCCAACAGAGCGACTGGCGCTGGCTAGTGGGCTTCCTGTTCCTGGCCACCACATTGCTTTACGCCTTCCTTCCCGCGATCATGACGATCACCCAGTCGCTGGTCGAACCACGGATGCGCGCCTCGGCCGCCGCGCTGCACAGTTTTGGCCAGACGGTTGCGGGCCTGGGCCTGGGGTCGGTGGTGCTGGGCTATCTCAGCGACCGACTCGCCGCTTTCCTCTATGTAGGCTATTATGCCGCCGACTGCCTGGCATCGGCCTCCGCGCGGCCCACACCCGCCTGTCTTGCCGCCTCGGCGGACGGCCTGCAACTGAGTATGCAGGTCGCCGCATCGGTCCTGGTGCTGGCGGTGGTCCACTATATGCTGGCCGCCAAAAATCTGCCGCGAGAGGCAAATGCGTCGTGACCGCCCGCAAAGCTGTCGATGTTCGGCCACGCCGCGATGATCGGGATGACGCGGGGGCCATGGCTATGCCACGCTGTCGCCATTGTGACCACAGGACCGCGAACAGGCGGCGGAAAGGATGTTGAGGATGGGAAACGCAGGCGTAATTGGATTGGGGCAGATCGGGGCGGGGGTGGCCATCTGTTTGGCGCGCAGCGGCCAGTTGGCGGCGGTCTATGACGTTCGCGCGGACGCGGCGGATACGCTGGACGGCGTGCCGCCAGTGGTGGCCAGCCCGGCCGAACTGGCGCGGCAGGCTGATGTCGTCATCATCGCCGTGGTCAATGCCAAGCAGACGATCGACGTCCTGTCCGGCCCGGACGGCGTGCTGTCGCAGGCGAGACCGGGCATGAGCATCGTGCTGGTCGCCACCGTCTCGATCGAGGATCTTGACGCGATCCGGGCGCTGACCGACGCGGCCGGCGTCGATCTGATCGACAGCGGCGTGACCGGCGGTCCCAAGTCGCGCGAAAACGGCCTGGTCTGCCTGGTCGGCGGCTCGGCCGAGGGCGTCGCACGGGTGCGCCCGGTGCTGGACGGCTTTGCCAAGCTGGTCGCGCATATGGGCGGTCCCGGCGCTGGCATGGCGGCAAAGATCGCGCGCAACGTCATCGTCTTCGGCGGCCTGCGCGCGGGCTATGAGGCGGCGGTCCTTTGCCGCAACGCCGGTGTCGACGTCCGCCAGCTGAGCGACGTGATCGAGGCTAGCTCCGACAGCGTGGGCGGCCCGTTGATGCTGGCCATACGCGACGATCCGGCATCGGGCGATCAGGAGGCGGCGATCCGCGAATATACCCGCGCGCTGATGATAAAGGATCTGGACGCCGCGATCGATCTGGCGCGCAGCTACGGCATTACGCTGCCGCTGGTCGAATTGGCGCGCCGGACGGACCAGGCCGTCGTTGGCCTAGCTGATGTGATGGGAGAGAAAGCATGAGCATCGACGAAGCCCAGTGGCAAAAGGGTCTGGAAGTTTTCGACAAGGTCTATGGGCCGGGCACGTCGGCGATGACGCTGCCGTTCCGCGACTCGTCCTTCAACCAGGAAATCGTCGGCAATCAATTTGCTAATCTGTGGGGTAGCGACATCTTCTCGATGCGCGAAAAGCGCCTGCTAGTGTTGGGGGCCACGGCAATGCTGGGGCGGCCCGACCTGGTCGAAATCCAGATGAACGGCGCCCTGACCAACGATGAATTCACGGATGAGGAACTGGATTTCCTGCCCCTGTTCCTCCTCTTCTACGCCGGTGCTGGCAATACGACGGCCGTGTTCCGTGGGATAGAAGCGGCCAAGGCCCGCCGCAAGGAACGCGCCGCAGCTGCGGAATGAACGAACGATCCTGAAGCAAAAGGGGCGGCCCGGTCATAATCGACCGGGCCGCCCCTTTTTCATGCCACGTCCTGCACCGCCGCCCGCCGTATCGCGCGCGACGCCATCAGCAACATTAACCCACCGGCAAAGGTGAACAGCATCGCGATGCCGATGCCCCAGGCGATGCCCTCATTCCCGCCCACATAATCGCTGACCGCACCGATCAGATAGGTGCCGGCCCCCACGCCGATCAGGTTTGCGCCTAGTTGCACCATCGACACCGCCAGACCGCGCAGCCGCGGCCCCGCGATCGTGACGATCACGGCATAGATCGGCCCGTTATAGGATGCGCTCAAAAAGCCGCAGGCCATCAGCAGCACCAGCATCGGTTGCAGGTCATGCACCAGCATCGTGCCGATCCCGGTGATGGCGGTCAGCAGCGGGATGATCGCCCCGAACAGCGCGGTCCGCGCAGGGTCGAACCCGCCACGCCGCCGATTGATCGCATCGATCACCCAGCCCGCCAGGAAACCGCCCAGCGACCCCAGCCCGCCATAGGCGATGGCGATGATCATCCCCGCCCGGCCGATCGGCATGGCATGGACGCGGATCAGGAAGGTCGTGAGCCATGTGCTCATCCCGTAAATCCCCGCCGCGATCAGTACGATAGCGCCGATGCAGTAGAGCAGCCACGGTCGCGCCGCGAGCAGGCCGATACGCTGGATCAGGCCCCCGCGCTCGCTATGCTGCGGCTTGGCCGGGCCGTCCAGCCCGCCGCGCCGCGGCTCGCGGACTGTCAGCAGCAGGATCGGCGCCAGCAGCAGCCCCGGCACGCCGGCCGCGACGAAGGCCCATCGCCATCCCGCGCTCTGAACGATCGCGCCCCCCACCAGGAAGGCGATGGCCAGGCCAATGCCCGAACTTAGATACCAGATGCCGATCGCGGTCGCACGGCGATCCTCGCCGAAATAATCGCTCAGCAGCGACATGCCGGTGGGGGAACCACCCGCCTCCGCCGTGCCCACAGCCGCGCGGCCGATCACCAGCGTCCAGAAGCCGGTGGCCAGCCCGCATAGAGCGGTCGCCCCGCTCCACAACGTCAGCGCGGCGGCCATCAGGTTGCGCCGGTTCCAGCTATCGACCGCAATGCCGAAGGGCAGGGCGGCCAGCGCGAAGAAGATGCCATAGGCAAAGCCCGCCAATATCCCCAGCTGCCCGTCCGACAACGCGAATTCCCGCCCGACCGGCGCCAGCACCAGGCCGATGACGGCGCGATCGATGCCGTGGCAGGTCTGCGCCAGCGTCAATATCCCCAGCACATACCAGGGGTAGCGACCTATATCTGGGCGGGCGTCGGGGCGCGCATCGCCGGGCGCTCTCATGGCGCGGCCCTTCTTGGCGTTGGGGGATGATACATGCTGGGCCTCTCCGATTATCAGGATGGCGCAGCCTAGCCGTCGGGCGCGCGCGCACCATCGCCGGGCTATGCCGCCCTTCGGCCAGATACTGTCGCGATAAGGCCACGCGAATACCTACCCGAAGATAGTGCCAGGCGGCATCAGTCCGGCTATGCAGGCGCATACGCAAAAATAGAAACGGGCGGAGGACAGGATGTTTCGACCGGAGAGCGATTGGACCGGCCAGGAAAGGTTCGGAGTTAAAAACTTCTATATAGAGGCGCATGCGACCATGTGCGATGCACGGGTCGATGTACGCCACTTCGACTGGGTCTTGCCTTGCAGCGGCGTCTTCAGCCCGGAAAAACATTATCTCGACTATTCGCTGGACAGCCAGCCACGCCGCAGCATCGTCAGCATGGGCGGGCCGAACCGGCGTGCAGCGGCGGGCGACATCCTCTACATGCCGCCGCACCGCCAATATGTCGGCGAACCCGCTTTGCAGGAACGCCATCTGGTCTGCGTCGTGCTGGGCGACAGCTTTCTGGACGAATTGTTCGATGGCGAACGCCCGCTCCAGGGGATGGAGCCGTGCGCCGACGTCCAGAATATCGCTATGCGCCGCATGTTTGAAGGGCTCGCGGCCGAACTGCGTAACCCCGGTTTCGCCAGCCAGACGCTGATCCAGTCCATGCTGATGGGCCTGGCGGTCGAACTCGTCCGCCATCTTGGGCCGCAGGATCTGAGCGGGGGGATGTCGCGCTGCGGGCGGCAGGTGCGCCATATCGTCGATTATGTGATGGACAATCTGTCGGGCCCACTGGGCGTCGCGGACATCGCCCGCGGCTGCAATATGAGCGTGCGGCATGTCGCGCGCGTGTTCAAGGATGGAACCGGCGTCAGCCTGGGCGAATTTGTCGCGACCAGCCGCATCGCTTTGGCCAAGGAATTACTACGCGGCGACACCGCCCGGATCAAGGAAGTCAGCTGGCGCTGCGGTTTCAGCAGCACATCCGCCTTTTCTGCCGCCTTTCGCGCGGCAACCGGCCAGACGCCCAGGGAATATCGCTGCCTGCCGATCCAGCTGCATTGACGCGCAAACTGTCGGGCAGCGGCCAAAACCTGTCGGGATACAGTCAATCAGGGCGCGCTCCCTTTAGGGTCCACCGCCGCTCCGTTAGCATCATCCCGCAATGACGTGCCCGACCAGGCACCAACATAAAAATAAACAGGGAGGATTTATGACCAAGGCCGTCACTCTGGGAACCATCGCCACAGGCGCGTTCATCGCCGCCATAGCGCAGCCTGCTTATGCTCAACAGCCGCAGTCCGGCGCGGAAGGCATTCAGGACATCGTCGTCACCGCCCGCCGTACTGAAGAAAGCCTTCAGACGACGCCGATCGCCGTCACCGCGCTCAGCCCGGAAGCGCTGACCACGGCCAAGGTCGAAAATGTCGTCGATCTGCAACGCACCGCACCGGGCCTGGTCATCGGCCGCGGCTCGGCCGGCGGCGACGGCATCGTCTTCGTCGCCATTCGCGGCCAGGGCAATCTCCAGCCGATCCTGGCCAATGATCCCGCCGTCGCCACCTATATCGACGGCATCTATATTCCCCGTCCCTCCACTGGCATGACCGATCTGCAGGACATTCAGCGCCTGGAAGTGCTGCGCGGGCCGCAAGGCACGCTGTTCGGCCGCAACACCACCGGCGGCGCGATCAACATCATCACCAGCGATCCCGACGATCAGTTGAGCGGCACGTTCAAGGCCGAATATGGCAATTACGACAATCTGGGCGTGTCGGCGAGCGTCAACGTGCCGCTGGCGCAGGGTCTGGCCATACGGGTCAGCGGCGCGATAAATGAACGTGAAGGCTATGGCACCAACCCGCTCAACAATCGCGATTTCGCCGACAACAGGTCGAAATTCCTGCGCGGCAAGCTGAAATATGATGGTGAAGGCTGGGATTTCACCCTGTCGGGCGACTGGAACCGCCAGTCCAATCATGGCCAGCAGACCGCACTCTGGGCCTTCAACCCCGCCATCGTTCCCGCCCCCTTCCAGCCCGGCCTGACCGCGGGGCTGCTCAGGAAGGCCGACTGGTGGGATAATACAGCCACCGGCACGTCGCTCGCGGCGGGCATCGGCACGCTGACGCCCGAAGCGCAGGCGCTGTACGGCGTGCAGCCGTTCAACACGCTCGAAGTCTATGGCTTTTCTGGCACGCTCAATGTCGAACTGGGCGGCCTGAACCTCAAATCGATCACCGGCTATCGCCACTCGATGAACTATGGCCTCAGCGATACGGACGGCACCGCCGTCCCGCTCCTAGGCACTTTCGCCGGGTCTGGCTCCTATTATGTCTCGCAGGAACTCCAGCTATCAGGCGACATCACCGATAGTTTGAGCTTCATCACCGGCGCTTATGCCGGCAAGGAAAGCGGCTATGAATTCAGCCGTTCGCAGATTTTCGGCGGGCTGATCCGCGACTCCAACGCGGACGTCACCAACAAGACGTTCGGCCTGTTCGCCCAGGCCTATTATGAGATCACGCCTACGATCCGCGCAGTCGGTGGCTTCCGCTACACCTGGGACACGCGCAACAGCGTGCTGCACAATGCGCAGGTTCTGGGCCGCCCCTATGATGTGGCCGTCGCAGGCACGCCCACCGGCATTAACTGCACGGTCACCCCATCGGAACCGGTGACCCCCACGACCTGCAACCAGGTCCAGAACGCCAAGTTCAACTATCCCGCCTGGAACCTGGGCATCGACTGGCAGGCGGCCGACAATATCTTCCTCTATCTCGCCACCCGCGGCGCGGCCAAGGCTGGCGGCTGGAACCTACGCGCCGGCGGTCTTCCCGCCTTCTCGCCGGAAAAGGTCAAGGATGTCGAGGCGGGCCTGAAGGTCGACCTGTTCGACCGGCGCGTGCGCTTCAACACCGCGATCTTCCACACCTGGAAGGATGATAATCAGGCGATCGTCAACAGCTTCGTCCCCGGCATCGGCGTCACCCAATATATCCAGAATAACGGCAAGGTCCGCATCTGGGGCATCGAAAATGAAATCACCGTAATCCCGTGGGAAGGGATGACGTTCAGCGCCAATGGCAGCTTGCAGAACGGCAAATATGTCAAGGGCAGCTTCAGCGAGACGCAGGTTGTCGCGGGCAGCGGCTGCACCAACCCCGCCGGCGTCGTCAATGGCTGCGTCGTCGATTTAAGCGGCCTGCCGCTGCTGCAATTGCCCAAGAGGCAGCTCAACATCAGCGCCACGCAGAAGCTGGATGTAGGTGGCGGCACGCTCGCCGTGACAGGGGCCTATGCCTATGTCGGGTCGCAGCATTTCGACGCGGTCAAGGCGGCGGAACAGGCCTCTGCCGCGACCAAGGCGGCCTATGATGTCGAAAACGCGCTGGGTAAGGTGCCCGGCTATGGCATCTTCAACGGCCGCATCGCCTTCAAGCTCGACAACCCCAATGTCGAAGTCGCGCTGTACGGCCGCAACATCACCAACAAGAAATATCTGCTGCGCCGCTTCCCCGACCTCTACCGGACGTTGGGCATCGCGGTGGCCTATGTCGGTCAGCCCGCCACCTATGGCGTGGAAACGACGTTCAAATTCTGACCGAACGGGGCAGGGGGCAGGGCCGACCTGCTTTCTCCCCAAAGCTGAACATGGAGAATAGACTGGCATGATGCGGTTGGAAAACAGGGTTGCGATCATCACCGGCGGCGGGGGGGGTATCGGGTCCGCCGTCGCCCGGCGCTTCGTTGCCGAAGGCGCGTACGTTGTGATCGCCGACCTGTTCGAGGATGCGGCTGTCCGCGCGGCGCAGCCCCTGGGCGACAAGGCGCTGGCGGTCCAGTTCGACGCAGCCGATCCCGCCTCGGTCAAGGCGCTGGTGGACCGCTGCGTCGATCATTTCGGCGGCCTACACATCTTGCACAATAATGCGGCGATGACCGACCCGGCCAAAAGCCCGCAGGACACCACCGCCGTCGACATTCCTATCGCCATCTGGCGCGAGATATTGGACGTCAACCTGACCGGCTATCTGCTGGGGTGCAAATATGCGATTCCCCACATGGTCGCGGGCGGCGGCGGGTCGATCATCAATACTGCGTCCAATTCGGGCAGCGCGGGCGACCTGGCGCGCATCGCCTATGGATCGTCCAAGGCCGCGATCATCGGCCTCACCAAATATGTCGCCACCCAGCATGGACGGCAGAATGTCCGCTGCAACAGCATCGCGCCCGGCGTGGTCCTGACCGAGGCGCTGGAAAAGACGGTGCCAGGCTTGAAGGAAATCATCCAGCGTCACATATTGACGCCTGAGTTTGGGACGCCTGACGATATCGCTGCGCTGGTCGCCTTCCTCGCGTCCGACGAATCGCGCTACATCACCGGCGAGAATATCTCCATCTCTGGCGGCGGGCTGATCCACCAGCCTCATTATGCCGACCTTTTGGCCTTCATGCAGGCAGCGGACTGACATGCCCGCCGCCTGCCGATCCTTAATGCGCGGCCCAGTGAAAATAGCGGATGGTCAGCTGTCCGTCCTCGACCTTGTAGGTTTCCAGGCTGGGCAGCGTCACGACGCCGTCCGGGGTCTGGAGCCGATTGGCGACATAGGCCGCGCCTTCGCTGCCGTTGACGATCACCTCGACCGGTTCGGTGATGCATTGGCCGCCATACTTCGTCCACATGTCGGCCATCGCGGTGGGACCGTCGATCGCCGGTGCGCCCACATATTCGATGGTGAAGCCGTCCGGCCCCATCGCTGCGAACAGCCGGTCCAGCTCCTCGCGCTTGCCCTCGTTCCACAACCGGTAATTGTCGCGGATCGCCTGTTCCAGATCCAGCGTCTCTGCCTCGTTCATATCCATCGCCTCCTTGTCTCGCGGTTGATCCGCGTCGCCGCCATCATGTGGCGGGCGGCCATGGCCGCACCTGTCTTTGGCAAGGGGAACCCTTGCCCTTTCACCCCTCGGAGATTTCCATGACCGCACTCGCGCAAAAGCCCCTGCCAGCCCATGTCCCTGCCGAACTGGCGATGGCCCTGCCGCTGTTCGCGCGCAAGGTGACCTATGACAATCCGCACGAAGTGCTGATCCCGCAAATGCACGCGGACCTGCCGGCGGTCACCTATGTCACCAACATCTTTCCCGGCGACCAGCCCGGCTGGCTGCTCAAAAATGCCGAAGACGTGCAGGCGATGCTGCGCGACGCCGACAATTTCACGAAAAACGGCATGGGCAAATGGGCCCAGAATATCGGTGAAAATTGGCTGGTGATCCCGACAGAGGCCGATCCGCCGGTCCACACCGCCTATCGCAAGGCGCTCAACAGCCATTTCGCCCCGCAAAAAATGTTCGCGTTGAAGGACCAGGTGCGCGAGCGCGCCCGCACCCTGATCGACCAGTTCAAGGACAAGGGCGCGTGCGATTTCATCGCCGACTTCTCCGAAAAATTCCCGATCTTCATCGTGCTCGACCTGCTCGGTCTGCCGCAGGATCGGATGGCCGAATTCCTGAAATGGGAAAAGGAACTGCTCCACAGTAACGACTGGGAAGTGCGCGGCAATGCCGTGCGCTGCGTCAAAAACTATCTGATGGAGGAGATAGAGGCCCGCCGGGTTGCGCCGCGCGACGATTATATCAGCAAGATACTGACGTTCGAGGTCGATGGTCGCCTGTGGAATGACGACGAAGTGCTCGGCCATTGTTTCAACCTCTATATCGGCGGGCTGGACACGGTGACGTCGCTGCTGGGCAACATCTTCGCCTATCTCGCCACCCACCCCGACAAGCAGAATGAACTGCGCGCTAATCCTTCGCTGATCGTGCTGGCGGTGGAGGAATTTCTGCGCGCCTTCGCCCCCGTCACCGCCTTCCGCATCGCGACCAAGGTGATCGAGATTCAGGGGCAGATGATTATGCCGGGCGACTATGTTGCGTTCAGCACGCCCGTCATCGGCCGTGACCCTGCCTTTTACGAAGATCCGCAGGCGATCCGCTTCGATCGCAAGGCACCCCATATGTCGCTTGGCAGCGGCATCCACAAATGCCTGGGGATGCATCTGGCGCGTCTGGAATTGCAGATCGCGGTGGAGGAATTTGTCACGACCCTGCCCGAATTTCGGGTCAAGGACGGGTTCCAGATTCCCTATTTCGTGGGCAACATCCTCCACGTCCCCGACCTGCACCTGCAATGGGGCTGATCGCGGCCAAAAGCGTCCGTCCAGACCGCCAGGGTTGACGCAGGGGGCGGCGGCATCGCAGGACAGGCGATGCCGCCGGGAGAAGACGTGACGCAATGATAGAAATCATCCCCCTGACAGGGATTGGGGAGGTCCAGCCGGGCGACGATCTGGCGGACGTCCTGCGCGGCGCGCTGGATCGGTGCGGCATCGAACCGCGCCCTGACGACATATTGGTCGTGACCCAGAAAATCGTGTCGAAGGCGCAGGGGCGCTTCGTCGCGCTGGACGATGTCGTGCCCGGCGATGAAGCGCTCAGGCTGGCGGACATCACCCGCAAGGACGCCCGGCTGGTGCAACTGGTGCTCGACGAATCCAGCGCCATCATCCGCGCCGTGCCCCATGTGCTGATCGCCCGGCACCGGCTGGGCCATGTCATGGCCAATGCGGGCATAGACCGGTCCAACATCGGCGCAGGGGCGGGCGATCGCGCGCTGCTGCTGCCGGTCGATCCGGATGCGACCGCCGCGTCGCTGCACCGGCAACTCGCCATGCCCGTCATCATATCGGACAGTTTCGGCCGGCCCTGGCGCATGGGCGTCGTGGCGGTCGCCATTGGTGCGGCGGGGCTGCCCGCGCTGGACGACCGACGCGGCGAGATCGACCGAGACGGCCGAACCCTGGAAGTCACCCAGATCGCCTTGGGGGACATCATCGCAACCGCCGCCTGCTTGGCCACGGGGGAGGGGGCGGAGGGTATTCCCGCCGCCCTGCTGCGCGGCTACGCCGTGGCGGGCGCGTCGCGCCCCGCCGCGGACTTGGTCCGCTCGTCACATGAGGATCTGTTCGCATGAAGCGCGTCGTCGTCCTGACCGGTGGGGTCGGCGGGGCCAAGCTTGTCCTCGGCCTCTCGCACATCCTGCCGCCAGACACGCTGACCGCGATCGTCAATACTGGCGACGACTTCCGGCATCTGGGCCTGCATGTCTCGCCCGATATCGACACTTTGCTCTACACGCTGGCGGACAAGGCCAATGCCGCGCAGGGCTGGGGCCGCGAAGGTGAAAGCTGGGCGTTCATGGCGGGGCTGCGCGAACTGGGCGGCCCGGACTGGTTTGCCCTGGGCGATGGCGACATGGCGCTCCATGTCTTGCGCACCCATACCCTGGCGCAGGGGGAAAGCCTCTCGCAGGTCACGGCCCGCTTCGCCGCTCGCTGGAACATCCCCATCCGCATCTTGCCGATGAGCGATCAGCCCGTCGCCACAATGCTGGATACCGATCGCGGCCGCCTGGAATTTCAGCGCTATTTCGTGGAACAGCGGTGCGAACCCGCCGTGCGGTCCATCCTGTTCGATGGCGCGGCGCAGGCCGAACCGGCCCCCGGCGTCGTGGATGCGATCCTGTCGGCCGACGTCGTTCTCATCGCGCCGTCCAATCCCTTTCTCAGTGTCGATCCCCTGCTGGCCGTGCCCGCCCTGCGATCGGCGCTGGAACAGACTGCCGCGCCGACCGTCGCTGTGTCACCGTTGATCGGCGGCAAAGCGGTCAAGGGACCCACGGCGAAGCTGATGGGTGACCTCAACATGGCGGTCGATAATGACAGCATTGCGCACCACTATGCCGGGCTGATCGATGCTATGCTGATCGACAGCGGCGATCGGTGCGACGCGCCGGGCATCGCCGTTGCGCATTGCGCGACATTGATGACGACGCTGACGCACAAAATGCGGGTGGCGCAAGCAGCGCTCGATCTGGCGGCCGGATTGCGCGCCTAATGGTATGGACCGCGATCGTCCCGTGGAAACAAGGGCCAGACACCAAATCGCGGTTGAGCGCAACATTGGATGTGCCGGAGCGACAGGCATTGGCCGCTGCCATGGCGGAGGCGGTCATTAGCTGCTTGTCCGACGTGCCATCCATTGCCGCCGTGCATCTGCTCGCCCCCGCCGCTGTTCCGCGTTTGCCGTGCCAATCGTTGCGGGACGAGGGGCGCGGACTGAACGAGGAGTTGGCGGCGGCGCGGGATGATTTGGGCAATGGGCCGATCATTATCGTTCATGCCGACCTGCCCTGCCTGACTGTCGACGATGTGGTGTCCCTTTTGGCCGCAGCTTCAGCGAGCGGCGCGGCGTTCGCGCCGGACAGGCACGGGCGGGGGACCAATGCTGTCGCACTTGCGGACGGTGGCCCTTTCCAATTTGCCTTCGGGCCGGGCAGCTTGGCAAATCATCGGCAACAGCGCACCGATGCTGCCATTATCGTGCGAGCGGGGCTAGGGTTCGACGTCGATACGCTCGATGATCTAGATAAGTATCGAGACATGCTTAAATAACAGTAGAGAGTGAATGTCGGCTTCGGTTGGGGACTGTCAGGATTTCCGTGTGTGGCCGGGCATAATGGGCAACAAGGAGTCCCACCATGTCACGACGCAAAGAACCTGCCATACCGAATGAGCTTCTCGATCAGCTTTTGGCGGGTGGCGC
>Ga0209231_1000062_pt1 | contig 80839 bp, 71 predicted proteins | sample Deesub45470m_DNA_FD_188086 | JGI IMG/M metagenome (GOLD analysis project Ga0209231, IMG submission 188086) | Deep subsurface microbial communities from North Pacific Ocean - 450_OLKR46/470m Metagenome (SPAdes) (version 2) | ecosystem: Environmental > Terrestrial > Deep subsurface > Unclassified ...
GAGACAGCTGCTGGTCATTGCCGCACTGATGGCCTGGGCGCGCCGCCTCTACCCGGCGCATGTCGTGGCGGGCGAAGCCACCCCCGACTGGACCGTGGCCCGCGCCGCGGCCGACGCGTCCAGCATGGCGATCGCGGTCACGGATCGGGCCGGGCGGCTGGTCTGCGCCAGCGACCTGTTCGGCCAATGGTTTCCCGGCTACCCCACTCCGCCCGGTGTCACCGGCGAAGCGGCACTGACCGAGAGCCTGTCGCTGGCCTCGCGCGCTGCCTGGCGCGATGGCGAAGCGCGGGTCGAGGGGGTGGCGCAGGGCGGACTTCGGCTTGATGTCGATATCGCCCGCACGGGCCGCGCGGAGGATTATCTGCTCTGGCGCTTCACCCCTGTCCGCCAGCCGAGCGCGCTGGATGATGTCCACCGGCTGCTGACCGGGGAGGCGGGCCGTCAATTGGGCGAAGCGGGCGTGATGGCCGTCATGATCGGTGGCGAAGGCCGCATCCGCGCCGCCAACGGTGCCTTTCTGCTCCGGGCAGCCGGACGGATCGATGCCAATATCATCGGCCGCGATTTCGCCGCGCATATGCGGGTCGACGACAAGTCGCGATTGTTCCTCGCCCGCGAGGAACAAGGCGGGCTGCCGCTCCGCTTGCTGCAAGTGCCGTTGAAGCGGGCGATCCAGGCCAATGGCGCGCAGGGTTCGGCGCAGGACGGCCCGATGCTGCTGCTGCTGATCGACGAACCGGCCGGTGGCGGCGGCACGTCGGCGCTCTCCTATATCGAAACTTTGCTCTCGCTGCTGCCCTTCGGTCTCGCCATGGCGGATCGCGACGGACGCGTGCTGTTCGTCAACAATGCCTTTGCACGCGTGGTGGGCCTCAAGCCCGGCGAAACGCCCAGCTATCCCGGCGATCTGGTGGTGCGCGAGGATCAGGCGGCGGTCGCCGACGCGGTGCGCCGCTTTGCTGTCGGCCCGCAAATGTCGGGCGACATCGCGGTGCGGATGCGCGACCAGCCCGACGAGCCGGTAGCGCTCAGCCTGGCGGGCGTGCGCGGCCTGGGCGAAGCGGCAGTGCTGCTCAGCCTCAAGGACAATAGCGAGGAGAGCAAGCTCAAGCGGCAGGTGGCGCAGGCGACCAAGATGCAGGCGATCGGCCAGCTGGCGGGTGGCGTTGCCCACGATTTCAACAATATCCTGACCGCCATCATCGGCCATTGCGACCTGATGCTGATGCGCCATGCGCCCGGCGACAGCGATTATGATGATCTTCAGCAGATCAAGTCGAACAGCAACCGCGCCGCGGGCCTGACCCGGCAATTGCTCGCCTTCTCGCGCCAGCAGACGTTGCGGCCACAAATCCTGCAATTGCCGGACATCGTCGCCGACGTGTCCAACCTCTTGAAACGCCTGCTTGGCGAAAATGTGAAGCTGGAGGTCAATCATGGCCGTAACCTCGGCGCGGTGCGTGCCGACCCCGGCCAGATGGAGCAGGTGATCGTCAACCTGGCGGTCAACGCCCGCGACGCCATGCCCGAAGGCGGCACGCTCAATATCCAGACCTACGCCGTGCCCGCGATCAAGGTGCGGGAGATGCGCCAGCAGATCTTGCCCGCCGGCGACTATAGCGCGCTGCGCGTGTCGGACACGGGGCTTGGCATCCCGCCCGACATATTGGCCAAGATTTTCGAGCCCTTCTTCACCACCAAGGAACTAGGCAAGGGCACCGGCCTTGGCCTTTCCACCGTCTATGGCATCGTCAAGCAATCGGGCGGCTATATCTTCGCTGAATCGGAGATGGGGCGCGGGGCAAGTTTCGTCATCTATCTGCCGGTCTATGCCGGGGCCGATGCGCAGGAGGTCGCGCCGGTCAAGGCGCCGGTCAAGCGCAGCGAGACATGGGGCACCGGCACGATCCTGCTGGTGGAGGACGAAGACATGGTCCGCGCCGTCGCCGAACGCGCGCTGACGCGGCAGGGCTATACCGTGCTGACCGCCAATGACGGCGAACAGGGGCTCGAAGTGCTGGCGAACACCGACAGGATCGACCTGCTCATTTCGGATGTGGTGATGCCCAACATGGACGGCCCGTCGATGGTCGCCCGCGCCCGGCGCGCCCGGCCTGACCTGCCGGTCTTGTTCATGTCCGGCTATGCCGAGGAGCAATTGCGCAAATCGATCGACATCGCCAATGTCGCCTTCCTCCCCAAACCCTTTTCCGTCAGCCAGTTGGCGGAGGCCGCGCGCGATGCGATGGCGGTCAGGCCGCCGATCGATTGAGCTTGCGTTGGATCAAAGCAATTATGCTGGGCAAGCCTGCGGCGATACGGTAGCGGACGAGCATCGCAAACAGGGGACTGCCACGCATGACTGAAGGCAAGAGCATTTTGATCGTCGAAGATGAAGCGATGATCGGGATGATGCTGGAAGATTATCTCGACGCATTGGGCTATCGGTTGCATGCCGTGGCCGCCAGCGTCGATGAAGCCTGTGCGCATGCGCGTGAAGGCGGCTTCGACGCGGCACTCGTCGATTGTAATCTCCACGGCGAAAAAAGCTGGCCGGTGGCCGACCTGTTGGCGCAACAGTCCATCCCCTTCGTCTTTGCGACAGGCGGCATGGCCGACGATCTGCCGCCGGCCCATGCCGACCGTCCGACACTGGCCAAGCCCTTCACGATCGGCGCGGTCGAACGGGCGCTCGGCAAGATATTCGCGGCCTGATAGGAAATTTCCGTTCTCCTCTTGTTCTATGAGAACAAAAGAGATACATCATGACCAAGACGCCGACCGAGTCGGCGGCTCCGCTTGACAGGAGATTGGCTCATGACCGCAATGCTATCCCTCATCGATTCCAAGAAGAACGGGACTATGGACAGACAGAAAGCATTGGACGCGGCGCTGGCCCAGATCGACCGCGCCTTCGGCAAGGGCAGCGCGATGAAGCTGGGGTCGCGCGAGAAACTGGAGATCGAGGCGATCTCGACCGGCTCGCTTGGCCTCGACATCGCGCTTGGCATTGGCGGCCTGCCCAAGGGGCGGATCATCGAGATTTACGGCCCGGAAAGTTCGGGCAAGACCACGCTGGCGCTGCATGCCATCGCCGAAGCGCAAAAGATCGGCGGCACGGCCGCGTTCGTCGACGCCGAACATGCGCTTGATCCGGGCTATGCCAAGAAGCTGGGCGTCAACATCGACGAACTGATCGTGTCGCAGCCCGATACGGGTGAGCAGGCGCTCGAAATCGTCGATACGCTGGTGCGCTCCAACGCCATCGACATTCTGGTAATCGATTCGGTCGCGGCGCTGGTGCCGCGCGCGGAAATCGAGGGCGAGATGGGCGACAGCCATGTCGGCCTGCAGGCGCGCCTGATGAGCCAGGCGCTGCGCAAGCTGACCGGCTCGATCTCGCGGTCCAAATGCATGGTCATCTTCATCAACCAGGTGCGGATGAAGATTGGCGTTATGTACGGCAATCCGGAAACCACGACCGGCGGCAACGCGCTCAAATTCTACGCCTCGGTCCGCCTCGACATCCGTCGCACTGGCCAGATTAAGGATCGCGACGATATCGTCGGCAACGCAACCAAGGTGAAGGTGGTCAAGAACAAGGTCGCCCCGCCGTTCAAGCAGGTCGAATTCGACATCATGTATGGCGAAGGCATCTCGAAGATCGGCGAAATTCTCGACCTCGGCGTCAAGGCCGGGATCGTCGAGAAGTCGGGTGCCTGGTTCTCCTACGACTCGATCCGCATCGGCCAGGGTCGCGAAAATTCCAAGACCTTCCTCAAGGGCAATCCCGAACTGGCCGACAAGCTGGAAAAGGCGATCCGCGGCAAGACCGAACAGGTAGCCGAAGCCCTGATGACCGGACCCGAAGCGGATGACGATGACGAATAAGGGCTGACTGCCTTGTCCGGTCGGATCAGCCGGACGAGACAGCCCGGTTCGTGTGCGCTTTCGCTTCACGCACTGAAAAGGCCCGTCCCGTGGTGGGGCGGGCCTTTTACCATGATAGGCGAGGCGGGTGCGGTCCTCTTTCCGATAGGATCGGCCGGACGCAAGAATATGTCGAAATGTGCGGGAAAAGTGCGAAGTTAAGCGCCCGCCACCATCCCCCTTGCCTTGTGCCTGCGGCTTCGCAATGTTGCTTTTGGAGCATGCGGACCCGGACTCCTTATCCGCGCGTTTGGCGCATATTCCCTGACAGAAAGGCATCCCATGCGCGTCGCGATCGAAGCGATACTGGACTATGATTTCGCCCAGCCAACCGACGTGCTCCTGGCGGTGGAGGCCGCCGCGATGCCCGACCAACGCATCGTCGAACAGTCCCACATCATCCAGAATGCCGGGCCTTTGACCAACAAGGTCGGCGGCAATGGCATTGGCCGCCGCACCTGGACCCGTACCGGCACCGGCCGGATGGTCAGCACCTTTCGCGCGACCGTGGACGTGGAGCGGCCGACCGTCGATCTCGCCACCCTCGACAAAAGCCCGCTCCCCAGCCTGCCCGAAGATGTGCTGCCCTTCATCTGGCCAAGCCGCTATTGCGAAGCCGACCGGTTCGTCAGCTTCGTCTGCGGCCATTTCCCCGATCTGGAGGGCGGCGCCTTGGTGCAGGCGCTGGTCCAATGGGTGAACGAAAATCTGGTCTATGTGTCGGGCAGCTCCGACGCCACCACGACGGCGGCCGACACTTTCGTCGCCCAGCAAGGCGTCTGCCGCGACTTCGCCCACCTGACCGCCGCGCTCATCCGCTCGCGCGACATTCCCGCGCGGCTGGTGTCGGTCTATGCGCTCGGCCTGGAACCGCCGGACTTTCATGCCGTGGTCGAAGTCTGGCTCGACGGTACCTGGCATCTGGTCGATTCGACGGGTCTTGCGCCGGTCGAAACCATGGTCCGCATCGCCGTCGGCCGCGACGCCACCGACATCGCCTTCATGACCATCTTCGGCGGCGGTCAGATGAATGCCCAGTCGATCAGCGTCACGCAGGTCGACGCCGAATAATCGTCCGATGGTGCGGCCCGGTCGCCGCCCCATTCCACTCCAACCATCGCTCCTGCATTGACAGCGACCCCGCTTGCCCCGCAAAAGAACATAAAGGGAACAAGTGGAATGGCCGAGTCGATTCACAGTCTCGCCGCGCTCAAGCGGCACATCGCCACGCTGGACCGCGCGCCAGCGGTGGAGGCCTCGCCGCGCTTTACCTGTGGCCCGGCGGGGATGGACGCCGCGCTGGGCGGCGGACTGGCGCAAGGCCGCGTGCATGAGATTTTCGCCAGCGTCGAAGAGGAAGGTGCCGCCGCTGGCCTCGCCCTGCTCTGGATGCGGCAGGCCGGGCGCGACGCACCCTTATTGTGGCTGCGCAACGCGACCGCGGTGCGGGTGGCGGGTGCGCCTTATGGTCCGGGGCTGGCGGCGCTCGGACTGGACCCGCAACGACTGTTGATCGGCATGATGGCCGACGACGCCATGCTGCTGCGCGCCGCTGTGGATGCATTGCGCTGTCCGGCCCTGGGCGCGCTGCTCATTGATCTGCGCGGCCCCGCGCCCTTGCTGGACCTGACCGCCAGCCGTCGATTGGCGCTGGCGGCGGAAACATCGGGCGTGACCGCGCTGCTGCTGCGAATCGGCGGTGATCCCGTGCCCAGTGCGGCCGAGACGCGCTGGCGCGTGGCGGCGGCCCCCTCCGCCCCGCTGTCGGGCCAGGCGCCGGGCCAAAGCGCCTTCGATATCACCCTGCTGCGCCGCCGGGCAGGGCCGGACGGGATGGCGTGGCGACTATATTGGGACAGCAACAGGGGTGAATTTGGAGACGCGGCAGATGAACGCCATGACGATGACGACATCCGCGACGCGCCGCTATCTGGCGCTGCATTTTCCCTTCCTGGCGCTGGACCGGCTGCGGGTCGCGCGGCCTGACCAATGGGCGGCGGGCGGCAACGGCCCGGCGGTCATCGTCGAACCCGTGCGCGGCGCAATGCGGCTGGCGAGCGTCGATGCCGACGGGCTGGCGATCGGCCTGCTGCCCGGCATGACGCTGGCCGATTCGCGCGCCCGCGAACCGGACCTGCGCGTATTCGATGCCCAGCCGCATGCCGATCAGGATTGGCTCGAACGGCTGTGCGATGGCTGCGGGCGCTACACCCCCAATGCCGCGCTCGACGGTCCCGATGGGCTGATGCTCGATATCAGCGGCTGCGATCATCTCTGGGGCGGGGAAGAAGCGCTGGCGCGCGACGCGGCCGACCGGCTGGAGCGCTATGGCATGCGCGTGCGCCATGCGATCGCAGCCAGTCCCGAAGCGGCCCACGCGCTCGCCCGCTTTCCCGTGCCCCCTGCGCCCGACGAAGCGGCAACGATCCGCCGCCTGCCGGTGGAGGCATTACGGCTGGAGGACGAAAGCGCGGTGGCGCTGCGCCGGGCGGGCCTGCGGACGGTGGGCGACCTTGCGGCCCGGCCCGCTGCGACGCTCGCGGCGCGCTTCGGCGCGGAAGCGGTCGATGCGCTCCATGCGCTATTGGGACTGGGGCACCGCCCGCTCGCCCCCCGCCGTGCCCGCCCCGCCATCCGCATCGACCGCCGCTTTGCCGAACCGATCGGCAGCACCGCCTATGCGCTCAAACGTCTGGAGGAGATGGCCGCCGAAGCCGGCGAGCAACTGGCCGAACGCGGGCAGGGGGGGCGTCGGTTCGAAGCGACCTTCTTCCGCAGCGATGGCCTCGCCTTCCCGCTGCGCGTCGAAACCGGCCTGCCCGTGCGCGATGCCCCCGCCATCCTGCGGCTGATGCGCGAGCGGATCGACGCCCTGTCCGATCCCATAGACCCCGGCTTCGGTTTCGACATGTTGCGCCTGACCGTGCCGCTGGCCGAGCCGATGGCCGCGACCCAATTGGCGCTGGAAGGGGGCGAAGCGCGCAAGGGGGAAAGCGTGGCGGCGCTGGTCGATCGGCTGTCGATCCGGGCCGGGCGCGGGCGCATCCAGCGGCTGGTGCCGCGCGACAGCCATATTCCCGAACAAGCGCAACTGGCGCTGCCCGCCGTAGAAGTCCGCGCGCCCGCCGACTGGGGACCGGTCGGCGAACCGGGCGACCCGCCGTTGCGCCCCATTCATTTGTTCGATCCGCCCCAGTCCATCGACGTGGTCGCGGGCGTGCCCGATGGTCCGCCGCACCGCTTCCGCTGGCGGCGCGCGCTGCATGACGTGGTCCGCTTCGAAGGCCCCGAACGGATCGCGCCCGAATGGTGGCGTGCGAAGGATGGCGCAATCGAGGGGGACAGTATCGGCAAGACACGCGACTATTACCGGGTCGAAGATGCGCGCGGCCGCCGCTACTGGCTGTTCCGCCACGGCCTCTATGGCGCGGAGACGCCTGACCCCGGCTGGTATCTCCACGGCCTGTTCGCATGAACAGCCGCCGCAAAGGACCGGACCCAGCCAAACCCAAATCGGCCGACCGGCGCGAACTGGATCAGTTCGCAGCAAAGCATGCGGCTGGAAGGCGGGTGGAGGAGCATCGACCTCTGGACAAGGGGGGACCAGATTTCGCCGAACTGGTGGCGATGAGCCATTATAGTTTCCTTCATGGTGCATCGCATCCCGCCGACTTGGTCGGACAGGCGATCCATCTCCGCCTCAAGGCGATCGGTATTGCCGACAGGAACAGCGTGGCCGGTGTCGTTCGCGCGTATGTCGCGCTGCGTGAGGCACCGGACAAGGCACGCGCCGCGCTGTTGAAAGCGCGGGAGGAGAAGGGCGAACCATCCCTACTGACGCCACAGGAAGAAGCAGCGTGTGAAACCGACCTGCGGCTGATCGTTGGCGCGCGGCTGGTGTTCGTCGATGGCACGCCGGACATCATCGCCTATCCGACGACCCGCCAGGGATGGGGGCGGCTGACCCGATTGCTGACCAAGGGGAATATCCGGGCAGTCAAGGGCGACTGCATCCTGCGGTTCAGCGATTTGCTCGCGCATCTTGAAGATATGCTGTTGATCGTCCTGCCCTTTTCTACCGGGCAGGCGCAACAGGCCCATCGCACCCCCCCGACCTATGCCACCGAGGATGAAGAAGAGGAGGCACCGTCCGGGCATTTACGCCTGGTGCCGCCTTCTTCCCCACCGACATGGCAACAGGTAGCGCAACGATTGCAGGAAAATGCACCCGGCCGCGTCTGGCTTGGCCTGTCCATGCGCTACGAAGGCCGCGATGCCCGCCATATGGCGATGATGCAAGCTGTCGCCAGGGAATTGGGGGTGCCGCTGATCGCGACGAACGACATACTCTATGCCGCCGAAACCGCACGTCCCGTGCAGGATGTCCTGACCTGCATCCGGACGGGTACGACCCTCAGAACGGCGGGTCGCCTATTGCACGCCAATGCCGAACGGTTTCTGAAACCGCCTGCGGAAATGGCGCGGCTCTTTGCCGCCTGCCCCGATGCGATTGCCGAAACGATCCGGTTCATCGCCCGCATCGATTTCAAGCTTAACGACCTTCAATATGAATATCCGCATGAGCCGGTTCCCTCCGGCTGGTCACCGGACGATTGGTTGGAGGATATGGTGCGGCGACGGGCGAAACGGCATTATGGCCGAGCGTTGCCGCAAAAAGTCAGGGCATTGATCGGCCAGGAACTGCGGCTGATCCGCATCCAGAAATATGCTTATTATTTCCTGACCGTCCATGACCTAGTCCGGTTCGCCCGCACCCGAAAGCCGCCCATATTATGCCAAGGGCGGGGATCGGCGGCCAATTCCATCGTCTGCTTCCTGCTGGGCGTTACATCGGTCGATCCGATGAAGCATGACCTGCTTTTTTCCCGTTTCGTGTCGGAAGAGCGCGACGAGCCGCCCGACATCGACGTCGATTTCGAACATGAGCGGCGCGAGGAAGTGATGCAATATATCTATCGCCGCTATGGCCGCGAGCGGGCGGGCATCGCTGCGACCGTCATCCATTATCGGTCCCGCAGCGCGCTGCGCGAAGTGGCCAAGGTGCTGGGCCTCAGCGAAGATGTGGCGATGCGCTTGTCGGCGACGATATGGGGCAGCCATTCCGGTGACCTGGGCGAAGCGCGGATTATCGATGCTGGCTTCGCCCTCGACAATCCGGAGGTCGTGCGGCTGCGGGGGCTAGTCGAGCAACTGATAAAAGCACCTTTCCCGCGCCACCTGTCGCAGCATGTTGGCGGCTTCGTGCTGACGCAGAATCGGTTGGACGAAACCGTGCCGATCCACAATGCCGCCATGCCCGACCGCAGTTTCATCGAGTGGGACAAGGATGACATTGATGCGCTGGGCTTGATGAAGGTCGATGTGCTGGCGCTTGGGATGCTCAGTTGCATCCGCAAGGCTTATCAACTGATGCGCTGTCACGGACTGGGGGATCACGACCTGACGGTCGATATCAATTCCGATGATGCAGCCGTTTACGACATGCTGTGCAAAGGCGACAGCATCGGCGTGTTCCAGGTGGAGAGCCGGGCGCAGATCAATATGCTGCCGCGCCTGCGCCCCCGCACCCTTTATGATTTGACGGTCCAGGTCGCGATCGTGCGGCCTGGACCGATCGAAGGAGATATGGTCCACCCCTATCTGCGGCGGCGCTGCGGGGAAGAGGAGCCGGAATTTCCGCATCCCGCACCACCGCATAATCCCCATGAATTGAGAACATTGCTTGGGGCCACCTATGGCGTGCCGCTGTTTCAGGAGCAGGCAATGAAGCTGGCCATCGTCGCCGCGGGCTTCACCCCGTCGGAAGCCAACCAGCTACGCCGCGCCATGGCGACCTTCCGCAATGTCGGCACCATCCATCATTTCCGCGAAAAGCTGGTCAAGGGCATGACCGCGCGCGGCTATCAGGCTGATTTTGCCGAACGCTGTTTCAAGCAGATCGAAGGCTTTGGCAGCTACGGCTTCCCCGAAAGCCACGCGCTCTCCTTTGCCCGGCTCGTCTATGTGTCGGCCTGGCTCAAATGTCATCAGCCCGCGGTCTTTGCCTGCGCGCTGCTCAACTCGCAGCCGATGGGCTTCTACGCCCCCGCGCAACTGGTGCGAGACGCGCGCGCCCATGGCGTGACCGTGCAGGGTGTCGATGTGAATGCCAGCCAGTGGGACAATGGGCTGGAGCCGATCGACCGGGCGCGCCGGACGGATCGGGGGGAGGGGACGGGGAAAGCCCTGGCGCTGCGGCTGGGGTTGCGGCAAGTCGATGGGTTTCGCGAAAGCTGGGCGGCGCAGATGGTGGCGGCGCGGGCCGACGCCCCCTTTACCAGCATTGAGGATCTGGCGCGCCGGGCGGGCCTGCCTGCACGCGCGCTCCGCCTGCTCGCCGACGCCGATGCCTGCCGCTCGCTGGGGCAGGACCGGCGCGCCGCCTTGTGGGAGGCGCGGCGCACGCCGTCCGACGAACTGCCGCTCTTCGCTGCGGCGCGACGACAGGACCGGGCGGCGCGGGAACTGGGCGAGGAACCAGACGCCATGCTGCCCGCCATGCCGCTCGCCGAGCAGGTGGCGACCGATTATCAGGTGACGCGCCTGTCCTTGAAAGGCCATCCGATGCAGTTTCTGCGCCCGGCCTTCGCCGCCGAGGGCGTGCTGACTTGCGCGCAGGCGAGCGCGGCCAAAAATGGCGCACGGGTGCAGGTGGCGGGCGTGGTGCTGGTGCGGCAACGGCCGGGCAAGGGCAATGCCGTCTTCATCACGATCGAGGATGAAACCGGCGTCGCCAATATCCTGCTGTGGGCACGGCTGTTCGAGATGCAGCGGCGCGCGGTGATGGCATCCCGGCTGATGCTGGTGGAGGGCGAAATCCAGCGCAGCAAGGAAGGCGTCGTCCACCTGATGGCTGTTCGCGTGCATGACCGCAGCGACGCGCTGGGCCGCCTGACCCACAGCAGCGACGGCACCGGCAGCCCCCCACCGCGCAGCGCCACCCACCCGCGCCAGGTACGGATATTGCCCGGCTCGCGCGACTTTCATTGAGGGGAGATCGTGGCACAACAAAAAAGGGGCCGCGCACCGCGCAGCCCCTCCATTTACGACCTGATGCCGGATCAGAAGGCGTAGCGCGCCATGATCTGGAACACAGGGCCGGCCTTTTCGCTTTCCAGCTCATATTCGTCGAAGTTGCGATCGATCTGGTCGGCCAGATTGTCGAACTTGTTGAATTTCTCGGCCTTGGCACCGTTCAGCAGGTTGGAACCGACCGCGCGGATGGTGAAGGTCTTGCCGAAGCGCTTTTCGACGAAGATTTCGAGGTCCGCGCCATAGGTGGTGGTTACTTCCTCGGCGATCACTCGGCCAAAGGCGCTACCCTGTTTGCGATAGGTCGCACCGAACGCTGCGCCTGCTTGCGGCAGATCCTGGATGAAGCCGAAATTATAGACATATTTCGACTGATCGTTGAACCGCCGTTCGCCCAGCGCATCGGTGATCTTGCTGTCGAGCAGAGAGAGATTGCCGAAGATGCCGGTGTTGGGTAGGCCGATGAAGCCAAGATCCGACGACAGGTCAAACTCCACGCCCCACACCTTGCCGTCGCCGACATTCATCGGCTGGTACACGAACGTGCCTTCGCCTTCGGAGCCTTCTTCGCCGGTATTGGTCAGTTCGATCAGATCCTTGACGTCGCGATAGAAGAAATTGACGCCGAAAATGCCGCCCGTTCCCATGCGATGTTCATAACCGATGTCGAAGCCCCATGCGGTCTCCGGGCCAAGCTGCGGATTGCCGAGCAGGTCGCTGTCACCCACTTCCTCTTCCAGAACTGCCGGGGTCAGATAGTTGAATTCGGGGCGACGCAGCGTGCGCGCGACCGACCCGATGATGCGGTCATTACTGGTCAGCGAATATTTGAACGACGCCGATGGCAGGAAAGCATCATAGCTGCTTTCCTGGTCAGCGATCGCCGCCGCGACCGTATAGTCGGTGATACGGACCTTGGTATTTTCATAGCGCAGGCCCGCTTCCCACTTCAGGCTGCCGCTGTCACCCTCAATCAAGGCAAAGGCATCGCGACGCTTTTCCTTGATGCGGTTATCGCCGCCGTCGATCGCTTCCACATCGTCAAAGGCGGTGGCCAGATCGGTCGGGTTCTGGCTGAACTGGTCCCAGGTGAAGCTGCCAGTGCCTTCCTGCTCAGATTCGAAAATGCCACTGCGGCGATTCTTGTCCTGATAGAAGCCGCCGAATACGAATTTCATGCTGTCGTTGAGCGGAACCTCATGCTCCAGCTTGGCTGAAAATTCGCTGTCCTTGATGTCCGTCTGCGTCAGCGTCCCTTCAAATTCTGGATCGTCCCCTTCGTCCACGTCGAAGCCGATCTCATATTCGGTTTCGGCCCGGTCCTCGATGAACTTGGCATAGCTCAAACGCAGCGACGTCTTACCCGCCGCCCATTCATGGCTCAGCTTGCCGTCGATCGAGAAATTCTCCTGATCGATCTTCGAGACATTGGCGTTGTCGCTCAGCAGATTGCCGACGGGAACCGGGCCATTGACGGCGGTCGGACCGTCATATTCAAAGCTGCGCTCGGTCTCGGTCCGGTCGGTCTTCACATAAAAGCCATTGAGCTTGAACGTCGTGTCGCCTGCGTCGATCTGATAGCTGCCGTTGAAGCTGTAATCCTTGCCGTCGCGGGTGTCGCTCTGGTCCTCGCGATTGTCGAAATCGTCGGTCACATAGTCGGCGTTATTTTCGGGCGAATCGCCGTAGCGCAGGCTCTTCTTCTGCTTGGGATTATGACGGCCCTGCAGGTTCGCGCCCAGCAGCAGACGGCCGGGACCAACCTGACCGCCCCAGACCAGGCCCAGGCTCGGTTCGATTTCCTTGTCGTCATAATAGAGGCCGCCTGCACGGACATAACCGCCATTCAGTTCATAGCCGTCACGCAGATTGATGTTGAGCGAGCCCGCAACCGCATCACCCGTGCGACGCGCGGAGGAAGAGCGGACGATCTCGACGCTGGAGATCAGTTCGGCGGGGATACGGTCGAGGAAGAAGCTCCGGTCGGCGCTGCCGCCGGGGACGCGCTCGCCATTGATCAGGATCTGGGTATAGCCCGGCGGCAGGCCGCGCAGACGCGGGGCGTCGCTTTCGATCACGTCCGACAGAAAGGTGACGGAGGGCACGCGCTTGAGCGCATCGCCAGCGGTCAGCGGCTCGAAACGCTGAAAATAGTCAGTGCCATATTTCAGCACGGGTTCGGGGGTGTCGGTGCGATCGCGATAGCCGATACCAGCGATGACGACGATGTCGGCCGCCTGGGTAATCGGCCCGTCCGTCTTGGCGATCTCGTCGGCGGCAGCAGGTGCCTGCGCCTGCGCGGAAACGGAAAACAGCGCAATCGATGCGCAACCAAACAACAGCCACTTACTCGCGACCATATCTGCCCCCTATTGAGAATAGTTTAATTGACCAGCGGGCCGTGTCTTGTATCTAGCCCGTCGAATTGGGCCGCTAGGAGGTATTCGTGACCGCATCGCGAAAGAAATATTACAGTTCGATGATTTCGGGTTTCACTTTTATTACACTAACGGCTTGCGCCGCCAGTGAAGTCGAAGTGCCGATCGCCGTGCGCATCGCCAACGCCACCCCGGCGGTGTCGGTGACCGCGCGGGGCGAAACGACGCCGGTCGGCACGACCAATGCCGATGCGGCCGATGATCCGGCGATCTGGCGCAATGCGGCGGACCCCGCCGCCAGCCTGATCGTGGGCACCGACAAGAAGGCGGGCGTCTATGTCTATGGGCTGGACGGCAAGGTGCGCGACTTTCTCGACGCGGGCCGGGTCAATAATATCGACCTGAAGGACGGCGTCGCAATCAACGGCGGCACGGGCATCCTGGTCGTCGCCTCCGACCGCAACGATGTCGCACGCGCCAAACTGGCGCTGTTCCGGCTTGATCCGGCGACGGCCAAGCTGACCGCGCTCGGCACCATCGATGGCGGTGCGGGCGAAGCCTATGGCTTGTGCATGGGGTCGGACGCGGCGGGCCTCTACGCCTTCATCGTGCTCAAGGACGGGACGATCAACCAGGTCGCGCTCGATGCGTCGGGTGCGACGCCCACGGGCCGCATCGTGCGAACGATGAAACTCGGCACCCAGTCGGAAGGCTGCGCGGTCGATGACCGTACCGGCACGCTCTATGTGGCGGAAGAGGATGTCGGCTTATGGCGCTTCGACGCGCGGGCGAGCGGCAGCACCACGCCCACGAAGATCGCAGCCGCAGACGGCAAGAATATCGTCGCCGATGCCGAAGGGGTCGCCATCGCGCCGATCGGGCAAAAGGACGGCTATGTCCTCGTCTCCAGCCAGGGCGACAATGCCTATGTCGTCTATCGCATCAGCGACGACAGCTATGTCGGCCGCTTCCGCGTGGTCGACGGGGCGATCGGCGGGTCGGAGGAAACCGACGGCATCGAACTGATGTTGGGCGATTTCGGCCCCGCCTATCCCGGTGGCCTGTTCATCGCGCAGGATGGCCAGAATGGCGCGGCGGCGCAGAATTTCAAGCTCGTCGCCTGGGCCGATATCGTCAAGGCCCTGGGCCTGCCGCAATAAGGCTTCGGGCCGGGACGACCTAAACCGTCCCGGCCCGGCGACTGCCCCCTTGGTCTTGACCGGGGCTTCCTCTATGGCGGCAAACGTCTTGCCACTAAGGAAGCCGATTTGATCCTGGACCTTGCCGCCGCCGCTTCGAGCGCCATTCGTTTCGAGGATCTGGGGCTTAGTCCCGTTGCCCTCGACCTGGGGTTCTTCACGCTGAAATGGTATAGCCTTGCCTATCTGGCGGGCATATTGATCGGCTATTGGTATCTGCTGCGGCTAATCGCGCAGCCCGGATCGCCGATGGCCCGGCGGCATGCCGACGACATGATCTTTTATGCGACGCTGGGCATCATCATCGGCGGGCGGCTCGCTTATGTGATCTTCTATCAGCCCGAAATCCTGCAAAACCCGCTCGACATTCTCAAGCTCTGGAATGGCGGCATGTCCTTCCACGGCGGCGCGGCGGGCGTGTCGCTCGGCATCCTCTACATGGCGCGCAAGGAGAAGCTGTCCTGGCTGCGCATCCACGATTATGTCGCCTGCTGCGTGCCCTTCGGCCTGTTCTTCGGCCGCCTCGCCAATTTCGTGAATGGCGAATTGTGGGGCAAGGAAACCGATGTGCCATGGGGCATCATCTTTCCCACCGGCGGGCCGTTCCCGCGCCATCCAAGCCAACTCTATGAAGCCGCGCTGGAGGGAGCCGTGCTGTTCGCCATCCTCGCCTTCGCCTTCTGGCGCACCCGCGCCCGCTACCAGCCGGGGATGCTGGTCGGCATCTTCCTGCTCGGCTATGGCTGCTTCCGCTTCGGCGTCGAATATGTGCGCGAGGCCGATGCCCAGTTGATGGAATTCGCCGCGCGCACCGGCCTGCATATGGGCCAGTGGCTGTGCGTGCCGATGATCCTGGGCGGGCTCTACCTCATCTTCACCGCCAAGGGCCGCCGCGTGCGGGTGGAGCCGATCGCGGGCAGCGCGAGTGTCAGCTGAACCGCTACCGCTGGCGGAACGACTGACGCGGCAGATTGCGGCGGGCGGGCCGATCTCGGTCGCCCATTATATGGCCGAATCGAACCAGCATTATTATGCGACCCGCGACCCGCTGGGGCTGGAGGGCGACTTCACCACCGCGCCCGAAATCAGCCAGTTGCTCGGCGAGTTGGTGGGCTTGTGCCTGGCCGATGTCTGGATGCGGTCAGGGCGGCGGCCCGGTGCGCTCTATGCCGAGCTGGGGCCGGGCCGCGGGACGTTGGCCGCCGATGCGCTGCGGGCGATGGAGCGCGCGGCGCTTGCCCCCCGCGTCCACTGCGTCGAGACCAGCCCTGTCCTGCGCGACCGGCAACGCGGGCTGATCCCCCATGTCACCCATCATGAGACTATCGACAGCTTGCCGCATGAAGGACCACTGCTGGTCGTCGCCAATGAATTTTTCGATGCCCTGCCGGTGCGCCAATGTATCCGCGTCGGCGACGAGTGGCGCGAGCGGGTGGTGATCCGGCGCGAGGCGGACGCTGCCTTTCTGCCCGTGCCTGGCTATCGCCGCATCGAATCGGGCCTGCCGCCGATCGCCGCACAGGCGCAGGATGGCGCGATCATCGAAACGCCGATCGTCGGGGCCGGCATCGCCTACGCCCTGGCGCAGCGCATCGCGAAGCAAGGCGGGGCGGCGATCATCATCGACTATGGCTATGAAGGGCCGCTGCTGGGCGACACGTTGCAGGCGGTCAAGGCGCATCAGTTTGCCGACCCTTTTACCGATCCGGGCGAGGTGGACCTGACCACCCATGTCGATTTCAGCGTCATCGGCAATATGGCGCGGCAGGCGGGGCTGCGGGTCCATGGCACGGTGGGGCAGGGCGATTTCCTGCGGCAGTTGGGGATTGACCCACGCGCCGAGCAACTGGCCCGCGCGACGCCCGCACGCGCGGCCGAGATCGAGGCGGCACGGATGCGGCTGACCGATGAAGCGGCGATGGGCACGTTGTTCCGGGCAATGGCGTGGACCCATCCCGACTGGGCCGACCCGGCGGGCTTTACCGCCTGACCTTAAAAACGGTCGTCAATCGTCCTGGTGATAGCGGCCCAGGCGACGTATGAAGCCGATGAGGCCGGTCTGGCGGCTGCGTTTCATGCGTTCGGCATGCAGGATGGTCTGCACCCGGCTGAAACAATCATCGGCATCGACATTGCACAGCACATAATCATAGCCGTCCCAATGCGCGATTTCGCCTGCCGCGCGGGCCATCCGGCCTTCGATCACGGCATTGCTGTCGGTGCCGCGTCCGCGCAGGCGGCGTTCCAGCTCCTCCATCGATGGCGGCAGGATGAAGATGCGGACGACATCGCCCCCGGCTATCTGGTGCAATTGCTGCGCGCCCTGCCAATCGATGTCGAACAGCACGTCCTTGCCGGACTTGAGCATCGCTTCGACCGGCGCGCGCGGCGTGCCGTAGCGCTGGCCAAAGACATGAGCCCATTCGAGAAATTCATGGTCGGCCGTCATCTGGCGGAAGGCTTCCAGATCGACGAAATGATAATCCTTGCCATCGACTTCGCCCGGCCGCATCGGCCGAGTGGTGGCGGAGACAGACATGGACAGGTCCGGTTCGGCGGCGAGCAGCTTGCGCGCGATCGTGGACTTGCCCGCGCCCGAAGGGGACGACAGAACGAAGAGAACGCCACGGCGCTGGAAATCGGGCGTTTCGATCGGGATATGCTCGGCCATGGCCGCTAGTGACGCTTGGGACAGGCTTTGGCAAGAGGCCGGATGACGGAAGGAACAGGATATGCGCCGCAAGCACGCCGCCAATCGCCTGGGTTTCATCCTTGCGGGGCTGATCGTCGTGCTGACCGGCGTCATCCTCTTCCTGATGCAAAGACCGCCAATTTGCGCCTGTGGCACCGTGGAATTATGGCATGGCGCGCTCGATAGCGGCAACAGCCAGCACATCGCGGACTGGTATAGTCTTAGCCATATCATCCATGGCTTTCTCTTTTACGGCGGCACCTGGATGGTGCTGCGGCGGCGACCCATCGGCTTGCGGCTGGCCGTTGCCGTGGCGATCGAGTCGGCCTGGGAAATTCTCGAAAATTCGCCGATCATCATCGACCGGTATCGCACTGCGACGATCGCGCTTGGCTATTCGGGCGATTCGATCGTCAATTCGGTGAGTGATATCGGCATGATGGCGCTAGGCTTCCTGTTCGCATCGCGCGCGCCGGTCTGGCTGACGGTCGTGGTCGGCATCGGGTTCGAGCTACTGGCGCTTGCCGTCATCCGCGACAATCTGACGCTCAACATCCTGATGCTGACCTGGCCGATCGACGCCGTGCGCGACTGGCAGGCCGCGCTTTAGCCTTCGCGGGCCTTGCGCGCTTTATCGATCGGGATCGGTTCGTCTGGGGTCGGCTCGACGCTAAGGTCGGGCAGCAATTTGGTGGCGCGCTTGCGGTCGGCTTCGCGCTTCGCCTCATACAGCTTGCCCGCCATATAGGCCCCGGTGACGAACAGCGCTCCGGCCGGGAAACGCATGATGAGGCGCTTGGCACCCATCCCTGCAATCAGCCCCACGACCCCCTTCTTGCCGGTGTCGGCGGCGACCCGCGCGGCCACGACGGTCGCCCCGACGCGGGCAACTTTTCGCAATATGCCGGCCTTCTTGGGCGGGCGGACGGTGACGAGCGGGGCGGAGGGGGTGCGCGACTTCTTCATAGAGGGTTAATGTATCGGAGGCCCACGGGTTCCACCAGCGCCATATGGATCATACCATATTTTCCGGGCGCACCAGCGCGTCGAAGGTCGCCTCGTCCACCAGCCCCAGTTCCAGCCCGGCCTGCTTAAGCGTTTGACCAGTCTTGTGGGCATGTTTGGCGATCGCCGCCGCCTGGTCATAGCCGATCGCAGGCGCCAGCGCCGTGACCAGCATCAGCGACCGATCGACCAGTTCGGCGATCCGCGTCTCGTTGGCCTCCAGCCCCTCGACACAGCGTTCGGCGAAACTGTCCATGCCGACGGCCAGCAGATGGATTGATCGCAGCACCGCCGCGCCGATCATCGGCTTGAACACATTGAGTTCCAGATGCCCTTGCATGCCCCCCACGGTCACCGCCTGATGATTGCCGATCACCTGCGCGGCGACCATCGTCAGCATTTCGCACTGGGTCGGGTTGACCTTGCCCGGCATGATCGAACTGCCTGGCTCGTTGGCGGGCAGGTCCAGTTCGCCAAGGCCTGAGCGCGGGCCGGAGCCGAGCAGGCGGATGTCATTGGCGATCTTGGTCAGCGCGACGGCCAATGTGGCGAGGGTAGAAGAGAGGTGAACCAGCGGATCATTGGAGGCCAGCGCCTCGAACTTGTTGTCGGCGGTGCGGAACGGCAGGCCGGTAATCGCCGCAATCTCCGCCGCGACCGCGACGTCGAAGCCCTTGGGCGCATTCAACCCCGTGCCGACCGCCGTACCGCCCTGCGCCAGCGCCATCATGCCGTGCATCACGGCCGGTTCGATGCGGCTTTTGGCGCGATAGAGCTGATGCGCATAGCCCGAAAATTCCTGCCCCAGCGTCAGCGGGGTCGCATCCTGCAAATGGGTGCGGCCGATCTTGACGATGCTTGCCCACGCCTGCGCCTTGGCATCGAGCGCGGCGTGCAGCCGGTCGAGCGCGGGAAACAGCGCCTTCACCGCCGCCAAGGCCGCCGCGATATGCAGCGCGGTGGGGAAGCTGTCGTTGGAGGATTGCCCGAAGTTCACACCGTCGTTGGGATGCACCGGCACCTTGCCGCCACGCGTGCCGGTCAGCGCTTCATTGGCGATTCCCGCGATCACTTCATTGACGTTCATATTGGTCTGGGTGCCGCTGCCGGTCTGCCAGATGACGAGCGGAAACTGATCGTCATACTCGCCCGCCGCCACCGCCGCCGCCGCCGCCTCGATCGCATCGGCATGCGTGGCGTCCAGCCCGTGATGCCGGTTCACCCGCGCCGCCGCCTGCTTCACGATCGCCATGGCATGGACAATGCCGATCGGCATCCGCTCGGTGTCGCCGAACGGAAAATTCTCCATGCTCCGCTGCGTCTGCGCGCCCCAATAGGCGGTGGCGGGAACGTCGATCGGGCCGATACTGTCGGTTTCGGTACGGGTGGCGGGCATGGGCTTCTCCTGGTCGATGAGCATGCGCATCGGCATGGCCAGCATGTGGGGCCGGGCGAGAGAAAACCAAGAGTGCGCAGGATGGCGCCATGCGGGCATCCGTCAGATCGCCATGATTGCCCAGCCAAGCCATGTCATTGGCTGATACGCCCTAAAGGCCGTATAGAAGATACAAGAAATTGGTTCGATACCGGCATGATCGAGGCAAGACGCTTCGTGCTATCCCACGGTGTTATGGGTATCTTTTTTATGCCCGCCTAATCCATATGATCACGTGGCCAGCGAAGTAAAGATGCATCGATATAATGCTCATCATTCGCTTATCGCGATTTTGTTCAGGGGTCTATTATGGATATGATTACGGCAGGCCAATATCTATTGGTCTATAACGCATTTTCGTTCACATTCGCCTCGATGGCTGCCGCCACATTATTCTTCTGGTTTGGGCGATCGCAGGTCGGGCCGGCCTATAAGACGGCATTGACGATCACGGGATTGGTCACGGCGATCGCAGCCTATCATTATTACCGCATTTTCGAGAGCTGGTCGGAAGCTTATGCTTTGACCGACGGTGTCATCACGGCGAGCGGCGTCGCCTTCAATGACGCCTATCGCTATGTCGACTGGTTGTTGACGGTCCCGTTGCTGCTGATCGAGCTGGTGCTGGTGATGCGCCTGTCGCAAAGTGCGACGGTGTCTACGTCGGTCCGCCTGGGTTCGGCCGCGGCGCTGATGATCATCCTGGGCTATCCGGGCGAAATTGCCGACAACAACAGCACGCGCGCCTTGTGGGGCACCTTGTCGTCCATTCCCTTCCTCTACATCGTGTGGGAATTGTTCAAGGGACTGGGCGATGCGATCGAGCGGCAGCCGGCAAGCGCGCGCGGGTTGATCAAGCAGGCGCGATTGCTGACCTTCGCGTCATGGGGCTTCTATCCCATCGTCTATATGATCCCTTACACCAACCTCGCCGGCGGTGCGGTCGAAACGGGCGTGCAGATCGGCTACACCATTGCCGACCTTATCGCCAAGGCCGGTGTGGGCATCCTCGTCTACATGATCGCCGTGCGCAAATCGGCGGCAGAATATGGTGAGCCGGGCAAGCCCGCCACCGTAACGGCGGCGCATTGAGACCTGCTATGAACCGGCAGGCCTCCCAAGGTCTGCCGGTTCATGCCAGGGAGATGGTGATGGAGCAGAGCCCGACCCGATGGGACGATTGGCGCACCGCTGGTCTGGTGGTGATTACCGCGACCACCATCTGCCTATATTGCCTTGGCGTGTTGTTCGACACATCGACCATGACTGCCCTGGCGTCGGCGACATTGCTGATTTTTGGCATGCCGCATGGCAGCTTCGATCTGGCGCTGTTGCAAAGACATTCAACAGGCAGGGGCCTGTTCGGGTCGCGGATCGCGCTGATCCTCCTCTATCTGGCCTGTGCAGGTGTCATGTATCTCCTGTGGCGCGCAGCACCCCTCGCCGCGTTGACGGCCTTCCTCCTCATGTCGGTGATCCATTTTGCCGAGGATTGGGAAGGATGCGGTTCGCCATTCATTGCGGGTGGGATCGCGCTCGCCTTGATTTCCGCGCCGTCCCTGTCGCACGGCGACAGCCTTAGCACCCTGTTCGTGACATTGTCCGGGCGGGCTTCGGCCGCCACTCTTGCTGACTGCCTGCTTCTGGTAGCGCCCACGATGCTGCTGCTCGCCATCGCAGGGGTTGCGATGCTGTGGCATATGGGCCGCCGCAGATTGGCGCTTTCGGCGGCATGTGCCTTGCTGGCGATGCTGGTGCTACCGCCGGTCATGGGGTTCGCCCTATTCTTCTGCCTTGTCCACTCGCCCATCCAGTTCCGCTCTCACGCCACCGCGCTTGGATTGCGGGGGATCGACCAATGGGGCGGGACCGTCATTCCGCTCAGCCTGGGCGGACTGGGCATTGCCGTTGCGATCTTCGCCTTGGGTAGCGGACAATCCCTGCCCGATGGCATTTTCGCCACCAGTTTCATGGCTCTGTCGGTCCTCACCGCGCCGCATATGGTCGTGCCGATGATCCTTCGGATGGCGCAGGGCCGGAAAGCCCCAGTCCATATATGACAGGGAAACGTGCCGTTTTGCTGCAATGATGCGGCCGCCCCGACCTATTTCTTTTTGCCGAAATCCACGCTGACGACGTTGGAGCCGTCTTCACTGGTGACGACCGGGCCGTCATTTTCGGCTTCGTCATGCGGTTCGGGCAGGGCGTCGGTCTGCACCTGGAATTGCAGGGCGAAGTTGACGGCGGGGTCCACGAAGGCAGTGATCGCGGCGAAGGGGATGTAGAGGTGGGCGGCGACCTGGTTGAAGGTCAGGCTCACCTCGACATGCTGGTCGCTGACCTTCAAATCCCAATATTTATTCTGCAGGACGATCGTCATTTCGTCCGGGAAGCGCTCGATCAGCCGCTTGGGAATGTCGACGCCGGGTGCCTGCGTCTTGAAGGTGATGTAGAAATGATGGGCGCCGGGCAGTCCACCGCTGCGCTCCACCTCACCCAATACGCGGCCGACCACGGCGCGCAGGGCTTCCTGCACGATTTCGTCGTAGGGAATCAGGCTGTCGGGCAGGTCATCGCTCATGGTCCAATGTCCTAACGGCGCGAATCATGCGGTCAACCCCCGCACGCGCAGATTGCATGGCGCGCACCACACGCTATAGGGCAGCCATGCGCACGGCCGAGATTCACCGCAACACGGCGGAAACCCAGATCGACGTGACCGTCAACCTTGACGGCACTGGCCTCTATTCGGTGTCGACCGGCATTGGTTTCCTCGACCATATGATCGAACAATTGTCGCGGCACTCGCTGATCGACATGACCGTCAAGACGGTCGGCGACCTGCATGTCGACCAGCATCACACGACCGAGGATACCGGCATCGCCATCGGCGAAGCGGTGGCGCGGGCGCTGGGCGACAAGCGGGGCATCAGCCGCTATGGCAGCGTCTATTCGCCGATGGACGAGACGCTCAGCCGCGTGGCGCTCGACATTTCAGGCCGCCCCTGGCTGGTGTGCAAACTGCCCTTCACGGTGCAGAAGATCGGCGAGTGGGATGTCGAGATGGTGGAGCATTTCTTCCACAGCTTCGCCCAGGCCGCCGGGATCACGCTGCATATCGAATTGCTCTATGGCGCGAACAACCACCATATCGTCGAAAGCGCGTTCAAGGGGCTTGCCCGTGCGCTGCGCCAAGCGGTCGAGATCGACCCGCGCAAGGCGGACGCGATCCCCTCGACCAAGGGCATGTTGTGAGTTCGTCTTCGCTCTTTCGTTTTGATCATCCTCCCCTAGCAGGGGAGGTGGCTGGCGTAGCCAGACGGAGGGGTGTTGCCCTATCGATAGGGCAACACCCCTCCACCACTTCGTGGTCCCCCTCCCCTTGCAGGGGAGGATGGATGGTGGCCGATAAGCGGGTGGAGACATCGGGCCGATGACCATTGCCCTGATCGACTATGGCGCGGGCAATCTCCATTCGGTGCATAACGCCCTGCGCAAGGCGGGGGCACAGGATGTCGTCATTACCGCCGACGCTGATCTGGTCCGCCGGGCCGATCGCATCGTGCTGCCGGGCGTAGGGGCATTTCGCGCCTGTCGCGACGCGCTGGTGGCGATCCCCGGCATGGTCGAGGCGATGGGCGAGGCGGTGGGCAGCCGCGCGGTGCCGTTCCTCGGCGTATGCGTCGGGATGCAGTTGCTGGCGGACGCGGGCGAGGAGTTCGGACTGCATGAGGGGCTGGGCTGGATAGCCGGTACGGTGCGGCTGATCGAACCGGCCGAGCCCGGTATCAAGGTGCCGCATATGGGCTGGAACGATGTGATCCTGCAGGGCTCGCCGCCGTTGCTGGAGCCGGGCGAGGCCTATTTCCTGCACAGCTATCATTTCGAAGCGACCGACCCGGCCCATGTCGCCGCGGTCACCAGCCATGGCGGCCCGCTGGTCGCGGCGGTCGCGCGCGACACGATCATCGGTTGCCAGTTCCACCCGGAAAAGAGCCAATCCTATGGCCTTTCCTTTCTTTCGCGCTTTCTGGAGTGGTGTCCTTGAGCCTTATCGTCTTTCCCGCCATCGACCTGAAAAATGGCCAGGTCGTCCGCCTGGCCGAAGGTGATATGGACCGCGCCACCGTCTATGGCGATGATCCCGCCGCGCAGGCGATGTTGTTCGCGCAGGCTGGCGCGCAGCATATCCATGTCGTGGATCTGGACGGCAGCTTTGCGGGCCGTGCGGTCAATGCCGACGCGGTCGAAAAGATCGTCGAGGCGTTTCCGGGCCATGTGCAATTGGGCGGCGGCATTCGCAATCGCGAGGCAGTCGAGCGCTGGTTCGATCTGGGCGTCTCGCGGATCGTGATCGGAACGGCGGCGTTGAAAGACCCGGCCTTCGTGAAGATGGCGGCGCGCGATTTCCCCGGCGGCATCGTCGTGGCGGTCGATGCGCGTGATGGCTTCGTCGCGACCGATGGCTGGGCCGAAAAGTCCGACATGCCGGTGATCGACCTTGCCCGCCGGTTCGAGGATGCGGGCGTCGCCAGCCTGCTCTTCACCGACGTTGGCCGTGACGGGATGCTCAAAGGCTGCAACATCGACGCCACCGTCGAACTGGCGCGCGCCACCGACATTCCGGTGATTGCCAGCGGCGGCGTGGCGGGCATCGCCGACATCCGCATATTGAGCCTGCATGCCGACGACGGGATCGAAGGCGTGATCACGGGCCGCGCGCTTTATGACGGGCGACTGGACCTTAAAGCCGCGATGGCGGTGGCGCGGGCGGCGGCATGACCGTCCGCACGCGGGTCATACCCTGTCTCGACGTCGCCAATGGGCGCGTGGTCAAGGGCGTCAATTTCGTAGACCTCAAGGATGCGGGTGATCCGGTCGAACAGGCGCGGCTCTATGATGCGGCCGGGGCGGACGAACTATGTTTTCTGGATATCACCGCGACGCATGAAGCGCGCGGGACCATATTGGACGTGGTGCGGCGCACGGCGGAAGTCTGCTTCATGCCGGTGACCGTGGGCGGCGGGGTGCGCAGTGCCGAGGATGCGCGCGCGCTGCTGCTGGCGGGGGCGGACAAGGTGGCGGTCAACAGCGCGGCGGTGGTGCGGCCCGAACTGGTGGCCGATATCGCCGATCGCTTCGGCAGCCAGTGCATCGTCGGATCGGTCGATGCGCGCCAGGTTGCGGAGGGCCGCTGGGAAATCTTCACCCATGGCGGGCGTCAGCCGACCGGGATCGACGCGCTGGACCATGCGCTGCGGCTGGCGGACCTCGGCGCGGGCGAACTGCTCGTGACCTCGATGGATGGCGACGGCACGCGCAAAGGCTATGACCTGGCGCTGACCCGCGCGATTGCCGATGCGGTATCGGTGCCGGTGATCGCCAGCGGCGGCGTCGGCACGCTCGATCATCTGGTAGAAGGCGTAACGCTGGGTCATGCCAGTGCGGTGCTGGCGGCGTCGATCTTCCATTTCGGCCAGCATACGATCGGCGAGGCGCATCATGCGTTGGCGGCGGCCGGCGTGCCGGTGCGCGGCGGCTGAGCACCGCCAAAACGTCGATTTACTTTACAGTAACCATATTCGCCATCGCATCGTTAACCTTCATTTTTGGCGGGAAAGCTGGCATTTTGCGATTCGGCACGCACTCTGCATTAACCTTTTCCGTCTATCGTCAACCAATGGGGGTTTGGCGCAGGGAGGGTAAGGAAATGACTTTGAACAAGATGCTTTTGGCGGTCGGCGCGGCGGCATTCATGGGCGTTGCGGTGCCCGCACCGGCGCAGGCGACATGGTGCTGGTTCGGCAAGTGCGGCGGCACCAGCACGGGCGGCAACACGTCCACCGGCGGCACCAGCACCGGCGGCTCGTCGGGCGGCACGCCGACCCCGGTGCCTGAGCCGGAACAGATGGCGCTGTTCGCGATGGGCGCAGCGGTGCTGGTCGGCCGCGTCATGGTGTCGCGTCGCAAGCGCAAGTAAATTTAGATTGACGGGTCGCGCGCGCGGCGCTTGATGCGCGGCATGCGCGCGACCCTTCACACCCTTGAACACACCATCCGCCAGCGGCGGACGGCTGACCCTTCTACCTCCTATGTCGCCAAGCTGACGGCGCGCGGCCGTGGCAAGATTGCGCAGAAGGTCGGCGAGGAGGCGGTCGAAACGGTGATCGCCGCGATGGCGGGCGACCGGGACGGCGCGATCGGCGAAAGTGCCGACCTGTTATTTCACCTCATCATATTGCTGGCCGACCTCGACATCAGCCTGGACGAGGTGATGGACGAACTCGACCGGCGCGAAGGCGTGTCGGGGATTGTTGAAAAGGCCGCGCGCCCCGCAGACTGACTCTTTTCCATCGGATAGATGTTGCGTGCCAGGCGTTGGGGCGTCAGCTTATTATCCTTACGGGGGAGATTATCATGGTACGTACTGTTATCGGCGGCCTGATCGGCGGGTTCGCCTTGTTCATTACCGGCTTCATCTTCTGGGGCACGCCGCTCAGCGCGCTCGCGCTCAGCCGCACCGACGAACAGGCAAGCGCCAATCTGCAGGCCGCCATGGCCCAGGCGCTGACGCCGACCGGCACCGGCGTCTATACCATTCCCGATCCCTCCTCGGCGCAGGGCACCGTGCTTTACGGCAAGGGGCCGGTCGCGCAGATTTTCTACAATGAAGGCGGCTTTCCAGTGATGGACAGCGGCGCGCTGATCGGCGGGCTGATCCTGGCGCTGATCGTCGGCGTGATCATCGCCATGGCCCTGCGCTTCATCGCGACCAATTTCGGCGACCGGATGCGCGTAGCGATCCTGTTCCCGCTGGCCGCCGTGCTGTGGATGCATGTCGGCCAGGCCGTGTTCAACCACGCGCCCTGGGGCTATATCCTCTATCTGGCGTTCAGCGACTTCGTCGGCATCGCGATTGCGGGTGTGATCGCGGCTAAGCTGATGGAGACGAAGGCGACCATGGTGGGCACCGATCCCATCCACTAAGCCGCTTCCTGCGCCAGGCGGATCATGCAGGCGGCGTGGCGGCGGGCGACCAGCATCCGGTCCTCGCCATAACCGCCGCCCATGGTGCTGGCGAGCGGGATGCCGCGCGCTTTGGCCTGGCGCATGACATAGCGATCGCGCGCATCAAGGCCCGCATCGGTCAGCGCCAGCCGCCCCAGTCGGTCGTCGGCATGGGGGTCGACCCCGGCTTGATAGAGAATGAGGTCGGGCGCGAAGTCGTCTAATATGGGCGGCAGCGTGTCGGCGAGGATGGCCGCATAGGCGGCATCCTCCACCCCGTCGGGCAGGGCGATGTCGAGCGTCGAGCGCGCCTTGCGCACCGGGAAATTTTTGTCGGCATGGATCGACAAAGTGAAGATGTCGCCGCGCCCCGCCAACAGGGACGCAGTGCCGTCGCCCTGATGCACGTCGAGGTCGAGGATCAGGATGCGCGCCGCATCGCCTTCCGCGATTAGGCGGTTCGCAGCGATGGCGAGGTCGTTGAACACGCAATAGCCCGCGCCACTATCGGCCAGCGCATGGTGGCTGCCGCCTGCCGCATTGGCGCCATAGCCATGCGTCAGCGCCAGCCGCGCAGATGCCCAGGTGCCGCCGGGTGACAGCAGCGATCGGCGCATCACCCGTTCCGTGACGGCAAAGCCGATCCGCCGTTCCTTGTCGGGCGGGACGGACAGGGTCACGACCTGCTCGACATAGGCGGGATCATGTACTGCCTCTATCCAGATACGCGGCATCGGATCGGGCTGATGCACGGTGATGGGGGCGCCGGATTCGCGCAGCGCCTCCATCACCAGCCCATATTTGTCGAAGCGGAAACGGCTGCCGGGTGTTGCTGGAGAGACATAGGCGGGATGGTGAACAACGTGCAGCATGATCTTTTCCGCTATGGTCGTTTGAACGATGGCCGCTTTGCGCTATCTGGTCCAGCATGAACCGCTCCCCCCTGATCCGTATCCCGTTGCTGGCCTTGCTTGGTGCCAGTGCCCTTTCCGTGGCCTCACCGAGCGTTGCTGCACCGCCCGTCGTAGCACCAACCCTTCCCTCGCCAGCGCAACCCGCGCCGACATCGCCAGCGCCCGGCATGGTGCAGGCGATTCCGGCCACGCCCTTGCCCGCACCGATCCCGCCCTTGTCGGCGGCGCAGGAGGCATGGGCCAATGACTGGTTGAAGCAGGGCGCAGCGCAAGGATTGATGGCGCGGCAGAAGGCGAGCGGGCCGCTGTCGGGCGAGTCGCTGGTGCGCGCTGTGCTGGATCGCGCCAAGGCGTTGTCCACCGGGCGCGTCGATACCGCCGATTTCCTCGAAGTCTGGGCGCTGCGCCCCGCGCCGTTCGATCCGCGCCCCTCGCTCGCGCGCGCGGTGGCCGAGGATCGGCTTGCGCAATGGGCGAGCAGCCTGACGCCGCCTTATGCGGGCTATGAAGGCCTGCGCCAGGGTCTGGTCCGCTACGAGACGATTCGCGATCAAGGCGGCTGGCCGACGCTGACCGCGCAGTCCGCGCCCGACGTGGTGCGCGCGCGCATCGCGATCGAGGATAGCGCGGTGACGCCGGGCGAGAAGCTGAGCAGCGTGTTGCAGCGCGCGCAGCGCCGCTATGGCCTCAACCCCACCGGCCTGCTCGACACCCGCACGCTGGCGGCGCTCAACGTCAGCGTGGATGACCGGATCGCCGCAATCATGGCGAATATGGAGCGGTGGCGCTGGATGCCGCGCAACTTGCCGGTCAACCGGGTCCAGGTGAATATCGCGGCGGCCGTACTGACCATGTTCGAAGGCGACCAGCCGATCAGTTCGATGCGCGCCGTCACGGGCAGCCCAGACAATGCGACGCCGATGCTGATGTCGAACATCCATTCGATCGTCGTCAATCCGCCGTGGAACGTGCCCATGTCGATCGCCCGGCGGGAACTGTTCCCCAAGGGGCGGGCGACGCTGATCAAGCAGGGCTACAAGATCGTCAAGACGCCCGAAGGCGGTGAACGGATCGTGCAGCCCGCCGGACCCAACAGCGCGCTTGGCCGGTTGAAGTTCGACTTCGCCAACCCGTTCGCGGTCTATCTGCACGACACGCCGTCGCGCGGTAAATTTTCGAGCTACGACCGGCTGGCGAGCCATGGCTGCATCCGCCTGGAAAAGCCGGTATCGCTGGCCGAACTGATGGTGGCGAGCGACCCGGCATTGAATGGCCAGATCCAGAGCCTGATCGACGAAGGCAAGACCCAGCGCGTGTCCCTGCCCAAGGATGTGGCGGTCTATCTGCTCTACTGGACCGCTTTTGCTAGCAACAATGGCACGATGAGCTTTCGCGCCGACCCCTATGGCTGGGACAAGCTGCTCGCGAGCAAGATCGAGGCGTCAAGTCGGCGTGTCGATCCGACCGCTGCCCCCGCCGCCACTGCAGCTTTGAAGGATTGATCCCCCATGCGTAAAATTGCCTTTGCCGCGCTCATCGGTGCCCTGGCCTTGTCGGCGTGCGGCAAGAAGGAAGAAGAAGCGCCGGTCGTAAACAATCTGGTCGAACCGCCGGTCGAAAATGTGATCATCGAAGAGCCGGATACGGCCCTGCCGATGCCGTCGAACAATACCGTCGCGCCGACGCCCGCAGCGCCGCCATCGGTGTCGGAGCAGCAGCAGATCCTCGACGATGCCGATGCGACCGGCATGACCGCGCGCCTGCCCGATATGCGCGATGACGCGCAGCCAGCGGACGAGGCGAGCGGTACGGAGGAATGAAGCGCATCGCCCCGGTCTTGGACCGGGGCGTTCCCTTTGCTATAGGGTGCGGATGGATCGCCGCAATTTCACGAAATTCGCCTTAAGCGGATTCGCCCTGACATTTCTGCCCGACACGATGGGCAAGGCTGCGCTGCCGACGGCGCCACAACTCGTACCCGTCCCTGCGATGCCCCGCGCCGCGCCGCTGCCCCCCTATGCGGGACTGCTCGCGCGCGCGAAGGCGGCACTGGACCGCCATGCCGGTGCCGTCCTATTGCGTGACCGGGTGGCCATCGCCGATTTCGATGCCCCGTCGAAGGATCTGCGCTTCCACGTCGTTGACCTGATGAACGGACAATCCAGTAGCTATCTGGTCGCGCATGGTCGCGGGTCCGATCCAGCCCACTCCGGTTGGCTGCAGAGCTTTTCCAACGAACCCAACTCGCTGGCCAGTTCATCGGGCGCATTTCGGACGGGTGAGATGTATGTCGGGCAGCATGGGCAGGCGATGCGGCTCGCGGGCTTGGACCCGCAGAATAATAATGCGGAGCCGCGCGCCATCGTTCTGCACGGTGCGGATTATGTGGGCGAGGATCATATCGCCGCATGGGGCAAATGCGGCCGCAGCGAAGGCTGTTTCGCGGTCGCGCCGCATATGCTGCCGCACCTGCTGGGGCTTCTCGGCACGGGTCGGCTACTCTACGCCGATAAGATCGGAGCGGGTTGAAGGGGCTTTAAGCGCCCCCTCAACCCTATAACCTCTTAGCCAGCCTGGGGCGCGCCGGTCAGCGCCTGCGCCGAAGGCTTGTTGGTCGCATCGACGCTGCCGTCAGCCAGCATCTTCTTGGACATTTCGACGGCTTCGGCCTGAAGCGCGGTGTCGCTGGTCGACTGGCTAGCACCGATCAGCGCGGACAGCAGGATATTCTTGCTGACATTGTCGGGGGCATTTTCGGCAACCGACTTGCGGGCCAGTGTCAGCGCTTCGCTATAGAGCGGGGCCGATCCAGCCTTGTCCTGCGCACCCAGCTTCTGGTTGCCCATCTGGATCAGGATACCGGCCAGGATGTTGCGGCTGGCTGCGTCGGTAGGCTTGGCTTCCACGACCTTGCGCCAATAGGGCAGCGACTCGCCGTAGAGGGCGATCGTCTTGTCCAACTGGCCCATCGCGCCATAGGCAGCGGCATTGGCGTACAGCGCGTTGGCGAGGAAATTGACATTGTCCATCTTGGAAGGGTCGGATTCGACCGCCGTTTTGATGGCGGGGATGGCCGCTTCATATTTGGTGATGGCCGTCGCGTTGTCGCCGCTCTGCTGCGCGCTCTGCCCGGCGGTGAAGTCGGTGACGGCCGTGTTGAAGGCGGCGATCTGTTCCGGCGTCATCGCGGTTGCTGCAGGCGCGGCCTCTGCGGGGGCCGCGGGATCGGCCGGCGTCGTGGCGGCCGGTGTCGAAGCGGCGGGCGCGGCGGGCGCTTCCTGCGCGAATGCAGGGGCGGTCATCGCCGTCGAAAGGGTCAAAAATGCGATCAGTGCGGACTTTGGCAACGTCAGGGTCTCCTTGTTCGTCGTCTAAAAATATCGGTTGGGCATCATTGCTGCCCCGCAACATCTTTAATGAACGAAGGAACGATGGAGTTCCCACCCCGTCAAACTCAGCTCATCGCGCAAAAGGCTCCGGCCATGGAAAATTCGCTTTTGCGCCGGGCGCTGCGGGCTGCCGCTTGCGCATCTTCGCCCCATTGTTCGACCTGCCAGGCCTCGTCGATCTCGGCGATCGGCCATATTGCTTCAGCACTATGGCTATTTTCCACCACCGCCAAGCCGCAAACGAGTGACCCGCTCAGCGTTACCAATGTGGACAGGCCCGCCAATCGGAATGGATCATGCATTGCAACCGCCGCGTGCAGCCGAGCGAGTGTCGCTTCGGGCTGGGCGACCGGCAGGATGCCCTGCGTCACCACGAACGCCACATCATAGCGCGCACGCGCCCAGCTGAGCAAAGGATCCCAGGCGGCAGTCTGCCGCGCGACCAGCGTTTCGGGTGCCTGGGCGCGATAGCAGAGCAGGTCGCTCTCCCCATAGCGCGCGATCCCGGCGGCAAATTGCGCGCGATTGGGTACGATATGATCGATCGCCGCATTGGCGAGGCCGGTGAACGGCATGGACGCCGGATCGACCGTCTCCCCCTGCGCCCGCCATTCCTCGGCAACTGCCTGCGCCAGCACCAATGTCGGCAGCGTCAGCAGCGCGCGGGCAGGGGTGTGGACCGGGCGATCATCGAGGCGAATGGCATGGCCATCACCCTCGGCGACGATCGTCACATCCTTGTAGAAACGCTTCATGACCCGGTCCGCTTGAACAGGGCCAGCATCAGGCGCGGCACCACGAGGAACTGGAACAGGCCGACGACGACCATGATCGCGCCGAACGCTTTGGCCTTGTCCCCCTGCACCCAGGAAAAGCGCTGCATGATGGCGAGGAAGCCGATCATCACGACAAACGCACCCGACAGGCGGAACAGGCCAATGGCGAAGTGGCGCTGACGCGCGATCTTTTCGCGATCGATGGGCGGAATCGGGGGCATATCGGTCATGGCGCGCCGATATGGCCGCGCAAAGCCGCGCTGTCCATCGCCACGGCCTGCGCGCCCGATGCGAGCAGTTCGGCGGGCGGGTGATAGCCCCAGGCGACGCCGATGCTGCGCACGCCCGCTGCGACCCCCATGTCGATGTCGAAACTGGTGTCGCCGATCATGACCGTGGTGTCGGGCGCGGCTCCGGCCTCGGCCATGGCGGTCAGCAGCATGGAGGGATGCGGCTTGGACGGGTGGCGGTCGGCGGTCTGGAGCGTCACGAAACGGTCGATCAGGCCATGATGGGTGAGGCAGAGCGCCAGCCCGCGATCGGATTTCCCGGTCGCGACCCCCAGCAGCCAGCCGGCCGCATCCAGTTCCACCACCAGATCGGCAATACCGGGATAGAGCGGTTCGCACACGCCTTCCTCGCGTCGCATCGCCTGAAACGCCAGCTTGTAGCGGTCGGACAGATGATCGTGAAAATCCGCCTCCGCGTCGGGCAACAGCCGCGCGATGGCGAGCGGCAATGACAGGCCGACAACCGAGAGGATCGCGGGCCGGTCGGGCGGCGCGAGCTTGGCCTCCTCGAACGCGCGGGTCATGGCGGTGCAGATGCTATGCTGGCTATCGACCAGCGTTCCGTCGCAATCGAAGACGACAAGCGGATTGCTCATGCCAATGTCCCCCGCATCAGCGACGCCAACGCGCCTTCGCCCACGGCATCCAGCGCATCGGCGACCCCGATTCGCGCCGCTTCGGGCTTGTCCTGCCCCAGCTTGGCGGTGCCGTGGATAGCCTCAACCTGCATCGCAAAGCCGACCAGCCCGGTCATGGTCTTGTCGAACAGGCCATCGCTCATCTTGTCGCGCGTCCATAATGGCTTGGGTGCCAGCCGCCGCTCCTGCTCGTGGCTCAGCGCGTCGATCTGCGCGATGGTTTCGGCCTTGTCCAATCGCACCATCGGCCCGCGCAGTTCGGCCGCGACATAGTTCCAGGTCGGCACCTTGTCGGGCAGCCCATACCAGTCGGGGCTGATATAGGCCTGATCGCCGGTGACGACGATCAGCGGGTCCTGCCCGTCGAGATGCGGCACGATCGGGTTGGCGCGGTGGAGGTGCAGGCCGATCCGCCGCTCGTCCAGCCAGATGAGCGGCAAATGGACGACATGCATCCGGTCGGGCGCAGCGACGCAGAGCAGGCCAAAGCCCGTCTGCGTCACGAAATCACGGATCGCGGCCTCATCGGTCCAGCGATAGGGCGCGCCCGGCGTCATTCGTCGCGAGAACCCCCGCGCGACCGGCGTTCGCCCTTGCGGTCCTTGCGGACCTGCTTGGCATGCTGGCGCGCGAACTTCTTTTCATCCTCGCGGGTCGGCGTCCGGTCGATCTCATCGTCGAGCAGCATGTCGCCAAGGCTGAGGTCGAAGCCCATGTCCGCGAGGCTGGCGGCGAAATGCGTCGGCGGCTCGGCCATCACGTCGACCCGGCCGCCATCGGGATGATCGACGCGGATGCGGCGGGCGTGGAGGTGCATCTTGCGGCTGATCGATCCGGTCAGGAAACTGTCCTTGCCGCCATATTTGCCGTCGCCCACGATCGGATGGCCGATCGCCGCCAGATGCACGCGCAACTGGTGGGTGCGGCCGGTATAGGGTTGCAGCTCGACCCAGCAGGCGCGGTTGCCCGCGCGCTCGATGATGCGATAGCGGGTGCGGGCGGGCAGGCCTTCTTCCTCATCGACATGCATCTTCTCGCCGCCGGTGCCCGGCTGCTTGGCGAGCGGCAGTTCGATCATCCCGTCGGAGATGGACGGCACGCCGATCACCAGCGCCCAATAGACTTTGCGCGCGGTGCGGCTGGAAAAGGCCTTGGCGAAATGGGCGGCGGCGCGGCTGGTGCGGGCAATCAGCAGCGCGCCCGACGTGTCCTTGTCCAGCCGGTGAACCAGCTTGGGGCGCGATTCGGAATCGAACATCAGGCCGTCGAGCAGCTTGTCGACATGTTCGTCGGTCCTGGTGCCGCCCTGCGTCGAAAGGCCCGGCGGCTTGTTGATGACGATCGCCTGCGCGTCGCGATGGATCACCATCTCCTGTACGAAAGCGATCTCGTCCTCGGTCAGGTCGATGACGCGGGCGCGCTTGGGCCGTTCGGCGGCAGTTGCCTTGGCTTCGGCGGGCGGTACGCGGATCATCTGCCCTTCGGCAACGCGGTCGCCCGGTGCGGCACGCGCGCCGTCTATGCGCAACTGACCGGTCCGCGACCAGCGCGACACGATGTTGAAGCCGACATCGGGCAAATGCCGCTGGAACCAGCGGTCGAGGCGGATGCCGTCATCGTCGGGCTGGACCCGATATTGCCGCACGTCGAGCGAGACGCCCTTCGCTACGCTGGGCTTGGCTGGCGTGGACGGTACGATGGCGACTTTCGCCACCGCCGCTTTGGCGGCGGGCTTGCCCGCTGGCTTCGCGCCGGATTTGAAGGGGGCCTTGAAGGCAGGCTTGCCGCCTTCGCCCTTGCGTGCGGTTGCGGCCTTGGCCCCGCCACGGGCGCGACCGGGCGCACCCGATGGCTTGGAAAAGGATCTCGCACCGCCGCTGGGCTTGCCATCAGCGGCCTTGCCGAACCCTGCCTTGCTCCCAGCGGGCTTGCCGCCAGTGGATTTGCCGGGCGCGGCAGGCTTGCGACCGCGCGGGGCGTCGTTCTTGGGTGGGGGACGACCCTTCATGCCACGACACTCCGCATCACAGTGAGGCCAAGCGCCAGCGCCACGACCGCGCCGATCACCGACGCCAGCGCATAGCCTAGCGCGACGATCATCTGGCCGCGTTCAAACATCAGCAGCGTTTCCAGGCTGAAGGCGGAAAAGGTGGTGAAGCCGCCGAGCAGGCCGACACCCAGCAGCAGCCGGATCGGTTCGCCCGCCACCGCGCTGCCGCGCGCCAGCCATCCGGCCAGCAGCCCCATGGCGAAGCCGCCGATCAGATTGGCGGCGAACGTGCCCCAGGGCCAGGTCGCGCCGGGGGTCAAATGCCCGGCGAAGCGGCCAAGCTGGTAGCGCAGCGCCGCGCCAATCGCGCCGCCGCCCATTACAAGAAAGATATTGGTCATGGCTATCGCCCTATAGCGATTCCGCCAAAGGGGAAAGGTCGATGGTGAAACAGTCTTTCCGCGCCTCAAGCGCAGGAAGCGGATGTCTGTTACTTTCCGTTGTCGGCGATGATGTCCACGCCGGTCTTGCCGCCGGGCGCATCGGTAAAGAGGATGAAATAGGCGCTGCCATCGGCCTTGCGCGTGCCGCCGAGCACATGGTCGCCGCCCAATATCTTATGCTCGCCGTCATAGCCTGCGCGGCGGGCCACGGTGTAATAATAGTCCATCACCCCCTGGCGCGGGGCGGGCGTGACGAAACTGGCCGCGCGCAGGGTGCAGCCGTCGGTCTCCGCGCCTGCCGCTTCGGTGAGCTGCGCGCCGGGATAGAGGGCAAAGGGGTCGGGCAGGCGCTGCGCCCATTCCATGCCATAAGCGAGTCTCTTCGAGCAATTAGCCGTGCCGCCGCGCCGCGTCGCCTGTTCGCGCGCGACGGCACCCAGCGTAACGCTCGACGCCATGGCGGTGCCTTCGCTGGCGGCAGGCGCAGGGAGCAGCTTGCCGCCCGCCTGCTTGACCGCTTGCGCCTGGGCCGCACCGGCATCGCCCGACAGCACCGGCACTGCGCCATTGGCGGGTTGGTCGGCGGGGCGCACGGCGTTGCGGTTGGACTGGCCCACCAGTTGCGGATCGACCACGATCGGGTCGGCCAGCGCGCCCTTGAGCGCCGGGTCGACCGCATTGTTGGTGAGTTGCGCATCGAGCGCGGCGAGATTGGCGTCCTTGTCGCCCTTGCCGCAGGCGGCCAGGCCAACCATAAGCGTGAGCAGGGAAACAGACCGGAAAAACGCCATTCTTCACTCCTTCGTAAACAAGCCATGAAGAACGGAGGTTAATTTTTCGTTAGGACATTTGGTGAATCCCGAAAAATTCCCCTATCGCAAGGCCAGTTTCTGCGCATTGGCCCTGTCGACCGACTTGTTCGCGCGCGGCGAAAGGATCATCTGACCATCATGCTCAACATATTGTCCGGCTTTATCGGCCTTGTCACCCTTATCATGATGATCCCGGCGGTCTTTCCGTTTCTGGGCGCGCTCAACTGGATCTTCGTGCCCATGGCGCTGTTCGGCGCCTTTATCGGCATGTTCTCCTCGAAAAATGGTGGCCGCAATTTCTGCCTGATCGTCGCGGCGTTCGGCGCGTTGCGGCTGTTCATGGGCGGGGGGCTTATCTGACCGACGCGGACGCCAGTATACGCCGGGGATTGCTCGCGGCGCTGGGCGCTTATGGGCTTTGGGGGCTGCTGCCGATCTTCTTCCGGCTGCTGCACCATGTCGATCCGGTGGAAATCGTTACCCAGCGCATCCTCTGGTCGCTGCTGCTGATCCTGACGCTGCTGGCGCTGCGCAACGGTATCGGCCCGATGATCGCCGTGCTGCGCGATCGTCGTCTGCTGCTGGCGCTGGCTGGATCGGCAGTGATGATCGCGATCAACTGGCTGGTCTATGTCTGGGCGGTCAATGACGGCCATGTCGTGGCGACTAGCCTTGGTTATTTCCTCAATCCGTTGGTCAATGTGGCGCTGGGCGTATTGGTACTCAAGGAACGCTTGCGGCGCGGGCAGATGCTGGCGATCGGCTTTGCGGCGGTGGGAGTCGCCATCTTGGCGGCGTCCGCGATTACGACGCTGTGGATCAGCCTGACGCTGGCTTTCAGCTTCGCTTTCTATGGCCTCATCCGCAAGATGACGCCGGTAGCCCCGATGACGGGGTTGGGGGTCGAAACGCTGCTCCTTGCGCCGCTGGCGGTCGCCTATCTCGCCTGGGAGGCGAGCCATGGTCCCATCGGCTTTGGACAGGATGTATCGACCACTGCCTTGCTTATCATCGCAGGCGTAGTGACCACCGTGCCGCTGGTGCTGTTCGCCACGGCCGCGCGCAGCCTGCCGATGGCGACGCTGGGCGTGCTGCAATATCTGGCGCCCACGCTGCAATTTTTCTGCGGCGTCGTGCTGTTCGACGAGACGCTGAGCCGGGGACAGATGCTGAGCTTCGGCCTGATCTGGGTCGGCCTCATTCTGTTCGCGACGGACAGCGTGAAAGCCGCCCGCCGCAATCGGGTCGCCACGGCTTAGGAAAATTCGGTCGCCTCGAACCGCGCCGGTTCGCCCACCGCAGCATTGGCCAGCGCATCTTCCCACATCACGCGATGGCCACGGATGATGGTGCCGACCGCCTTGCCGGTCAGGTCCATCCCCTCGAACGGCGACCAGTCGCAGCGCGAGGCAAGCCAGTCCTTGCCCACGGTCCAGCGCTTCTTGAGGTCCACCACGGTAAAGTCGGCATCATAACCAAGCGCGATCCGGCCCTTGCCGACCAGCCCGAACACCCGCTGCGGCCCCGACGAGGTCAATTCGATGAAGCGGCGCAGCGTCAGCCGCCCCTCCGCCACATGGTTGAGCAGCAGCGGCACGAGCGTCTGCACGCCCGGCATCCCGCTGGGGCTGGCGGGATAGGTCTTGGCCTTTTCCTCGATCGTGTGCGGCGCATGGTCACTGCCCAGCACGTCGGGCACGCCCTGATTGAGCCATTGCCACAGCCCGTCGCGATGCGCGGCGCTGCGGATTGGCGGGTTCATCTGCGCATAGCTGCCAAGGCGCGGATAGGCATCCTCGCCCGCCAGCGTCAGATGCTGCGGCGTCACTTCGCAGGTGGCGATGTCCTTGTTCTGGCCGATATATTCTAGTTCCGCAGGCGTCGTGATGTGCAGGATGTGGATGCGGCGGCGTGCGGCGCGGGCGAGGGCGATGATCCGCTTGGTCGCGATCATCGCACTTTCATCGTCGCGCCAGACGGGGTGCGACGATGGGTCGCCTTCCACCCGATAGTCCTTGCGCGCGTTCATCCGCGCCTCGTCCTCGGCATGGATGGCGACGCGGCGGGTGCCGCTGGCCAGTACGCGCGACAGGGCATCATCGTCATCGACCAGCAGGCTACCGGTCGAGGCGCCCATGAAGATCTTGACGCCCGCCGTGCCGGGGATGCGTTCCAGTTCGCGCAACTGTTCGGCATTGTCCGCCGTCGCGCCGACATAAAAGGCATGGTCGCACCACATGCGATGCCGGGCGCGGACCAGCTTGTCATGGACGCGCGCGGCCGTGTCGGTGTTGGGATTGGTGTTGGGCATTTCGAACACCGCGGTCACCCCGCCCAGCACCGCCGCGCGGCTACCCGATTCCAGGTCTTCCTTATGTTCCAGGCCCGGCTCGCGGAAATGCACCTGGCTGTCGATGCAGCCGGGCAACACGTCCAGCCCGGTACAGTCGATCACATCGCCCGCATCACCCAGGCTGGAGCCTATCGCCACGATCTTCCCCGCGCGCACGCCCACGTCCGTCTGCTCCGCGCCGCCCGGTGTATGGACGGTGCCGTTCTTGAGGATCAGGTCGAAAGTCTGGGTCATGGCGTGGTTCCGCTTGTCAAAACCCGTTCGGCCCGAACGGGTTGGTTATTCAGCGCGACTGTCCTACCTAAAGCCGATGACCGGCACCACCCTCACCGACCGCGCGCTCCTCAGAATTTCGGGCGAGGAGGCCAGGCCCTTCCTGCAAGGGCTGCTGACTCGCGACGTGCTGACGCTCAAGCCGGGGGAGGCGCGCTGGACCGGGCTGCTGACGCCGCAGGGCAAGGCGCTGTTCGACTTCCTGCTATGGAGAGACGGCGAGGATGTGCTGATCGACTGTGAGGCGGCGCAAGCCGATGCGCTCGTCAGGCGTCTCACCCTCTATCGCCTGCGCCGCAAGGTCGTGATCGCGCGGGACGATGCGTTGGCGGTGCATTGGGCGCCCGACGCGCAGGACAAGCCGCTTGACCCGCGTCTGCCGGCGCTTGGCCATCGCTGGATCGCGCCAGCGGAGGAAGGCGACGCTTCTGCCGCCTTCCGCGCGCATCGGCTGGCGATCGGCGTGTTCGAAGGGGTGGGTGAGCTGGGACAGGATCAGACGCTCTGGCTCGAAACCAATGCCGGGGAGTTGCATGGCGTCGATTATGACAAGGGCTGCTATGTCGGGCAGGAAAATACCGCGCGGATGCATTATCGCGCCAAGGTGAACCGGCGGCTGGTCGCTGTGCCGCTGGCGCAGGCCGAGGAGAAGCGCCAGCGCGCCGCCTTGCCCGACCTCGGCCTGTCGATCGAATTGCGGCGGGTGGAGGATCTGGACCCCGCGCTACTGCCGGACTGGCTGGCGCAAGCCATAGCGGCGCAGGTGGCGGAATGACCTGCCGACGCATGGGGCGGACGCTCCTTCTGGCCCTGCTCGTCCTCATCGCCCCGCCAGCCATGGCCGACACGCCCTGGACGCTGGTCAAAAGCTACCCGCATGATGAGACCGCCTTTACCCAGGGTCTCTTCTTCCACGACGGCGCGCTTTACGAAAGCACGGGACTGGAAGGCCGGTCGGACATTCGCAAAGTGGCGCTGCGCACGGGCAAGATACTGGCCCGCCGCACGATCGAGCGGCCCTATTTCGGGGAGGGCATGGTCAATTGGAACGACCGGATCGTCAGCCTGACCTGGCGGCACCGGCGCGGCTTCGTCTGGCAGCTCGATGATTTCGCGCCGATCGCCGACTTCCGCTATGAGGGCGAAGGCTGGGGCCTGACGCAGGATGGCAAGAGGCTGATCATGAGCGATGGCACCGCGCAACTGCGCTTCCTCGATCCTGACACGCTGACCGAACAGCGCCGCATCACCGTCAGCTGGAACGGTCGGGCGGTCGATCGACTGAACGAGCTGGAATATGTGCGCGGTGAAATCTGGGCGAATATCTGGTATGACACGAAGATTGCCCGGATCGACCCCAGCAATGGCGCCGTGATCGACTGGGTCGATATATCCGCGCTGCGCAAGGCGGCGGGGGTGACGGACAGCGAAGCGGTGGCCAACGGCATCGCCTGGGACAGTAAAAGGGATCGCCTGTTCGTGACCGGCAAGAACTGGCCCAAGCTGTTCGAGATAAAGGTCGCCCGCGCAGCCGAATAGACCAGCCATGCGGTTGACAGGAAGCGGCCGAATCGCTAGTGGCGACCGATCCCGACACGCAGGTGACCGGCAGTGCTTTGCGCACTGACCGTCTTTTTTGCGTCTCGGAGGATAGTATGGACCGCGCTTTTCCGCCAGGAAAACCGGCCTTTGACGCTTTGAGATGGGGTGACGCCAATCGCCCCGTGGAGCAGGAGATTTAAGTACCATGGCACGTATTGCGGGTGTTAACATCCCGACCAACAAGCGCGTAATCATCGCGCTCACCTACATTCACGGCATTGGTCGCAAGACCGCCGTTGATATCGCCACCAAGCTCGGCATCGACCAGAGCCGTCGTATTCAGGATCTTTCGGACGCCGAAGTGCTCCAGATCCGTGAAACCATCGACGCCGACCTGACGGTCGAGGGCGATCTGCGTCGCAACACCGCGATGAACATCAAGCGCCTGATGGATCTGGCCTGCTATCGCGGCCTGCGTCATCGTAAGGGTCTGCCGGTTCGTGGCCAGCGCACGCACACCAATGCGCGCACCCGCAAGGGCAAGGCAAAGGCGATTGCCGGTAAGAAGAAGTAATCGTTGAGGGTCGCAGGCCTTTTGGCCTGACCCTCCGGCGACTTCTCCTTTTAAACGATTTCAGTAGGATAGAGCAAAATGGCACGCGAACCCCAGCGCATTAAGCGCCGTGAGCGCAAGAATATCTCGGCCGGCGTCGCGCACGTCAACGCCAGCTTCAACAACACCATGGTGACCATCACCGACGCCCAGGGCAATGCGATTTCCTGGTCCTCGGCCGGCATGATGGGGTTCAAGGGCAGCCGCAAGTCGACCCCGTACGCCGCTCAGGTGTGCGCCGAAGACGCGGGCCGCAAGGCCGCCGAACATGGCGTCCGTACCCTGGAAGTCGAAGTCAAGGGCCCTGGTTCGGGTCGTGAATCGGCTCTGCGCGCGCTGCAGGCCGTCGGCTTCCACATCACCTCGATTCGCGACGTGACGCCGATCCCGCACAATGGCGTGCGTCCGTCCAAGCGCCGCCGCGTCTAACTACGGCTGAGCGATATGGCGGGCGGCGGACGCGCCGCCCGTTACCCGTCTGCATCGGCCGCAACGTCCTGTCGGGTCCAGGATTATAAGCGTTTCGGCCACATCCCCAGGGGAATTACATGACTGTCAACATGAAGAACTGGCAGGAATTGAAGAAGCCCAACGCGCTGGAAATCAAGCCAACCAGCGACGGCAAGCGTAAGGCGACCTTCGTCGCCGAGCCACTAGAGCGCGGTTTCGGCCTGACGCTTGGCAACGCGCTACGCCGGGTTCTTCTTTCCTCGCTCCAGGGCGCGGCGGTCACCTCGATCAAGATCGAGAACGTCCTGCACGAATTTTCGTCGCTCGCTGGCGTGCGTGAGGACGTGACCGATATCGTCCTCAACATCAAGCAGGTTGCGCTGCGGATGGAAGGCGATGGGCCAAAGCGCCTGCAGCTTTCCGCCACTGGCCCCGCCGTGGTTAAGGCAGGCGACATCAGCGTCGTCGGCGATATCGAGGTGATGAACCCCGATCTGGTCATCTGCCATCTCGATCAGGGCGCCACGCTCAACATGGAACTGACGGCTGACATCGGCAAGGGCTATGTCCCCGCCGTCGCCAACCGCCCGGCCGACGCGCCGATCGGCCTCATCCCGATCGACGCGCTCTACTCGCCGGTCCGTCAGGTCGCGTATAAGGTGGACAACACCCGCGTCGGCCAGGAACTGGACTATGACAAGCTGTCGCTGACCGTCGAAACCGACGGCACCGTCACGCCGGAAGACGCGGTGGCCTTCGCCGCCCGTATCCTGCAGGACCAGCTCCAGCTGTTCGTCCACTTCGAAGACGCGCTGCCGACCGCAGCGCCGTCGCAGGGTGGCCATGCCGTCGCATCGACGTCGGACAGCGAAGGCGACACCAACCAGATCAACCGCTATCTTCTCAAGAAGGTGGACGAACTGGAATTGTCGGTTCGCTCGGCCAACTGCCTCAAGAACGACAACATCATCTATATCGGCGATCTGGTCCAAAAGACCGAAGCCGAGATGCTGCGCACCCCCAATTTCGGCCGCAAGTCGCTGAACGAAATCAAGGAAGTGTTGTCGTCCATGGGTCTGCGCCTCGGCATGGACATCCCCGGCTGGCCGCCTGAGAATATCGAGGAGATGGCCAAGAAGCTCGAACAAGAGCTGCTGGGCTAAAGAAAACTCCGTCATCCCCGCGAAAGCGGGGACCCATCTCCCGGCCTTGCGCCTGGGGATGGGGTGGGAGATGGGTTCCCGCCTGCGCGGGAATGACGAACAATGGGGCGGTCCCGTCACCGCCTGGTCTGGGGTACCTCGAACGGCCCCTTAACGAACGAAGGAAGAGATTATGCGTCATAAAATGGGTCAGCGTAAGCTGCAACGCGCCACCGGCCATCGTAACGCACTGCTGCGCAACCTGGCTGCCTCGCTCATCAAGCATGAGCAGATCATGACCGGCACGGTCAAGGCGAAGGCACTGCGTCCCTATGTCGAAAAGCTGATCACGCTGGCGAAGAAGGGTGGCCTGTCCAACCGTCGTCTCGCCCATGCGCGGCTGCAGGACGACACGCAGCTGATCAAGCTGTTCGAGACGTTGGCCGAACGCTACAAGGATCGCAACGGCGGCTATACCCGCGTGATCAAGGCCGGTTTCCGCGCGTCGGACGCTGCGCCGATGGCGATCATCGAACTGGTCGACCGCGACGTCAGCGCCAAGGGGCAGGATTCCGGCCCGCTGCAGAATGAAGACGAAGACGAGCTGGAAGCAGCCTGATCCGTCAGTCGCGACTGTCGGCATGACCTGACAGTCGGACCATATTGCTTTATCAACAGGCCGTGGCTCTCAAGGGAGCTGCGGCCTGTCGGCGTTGAAAAGACTGTGAGAGGATGCGCGCGTGTTTCGCCTGACCCTGCTGCCGCTGCTGCTGGCGGCGACGCCTGCGCTGGCCGGGCCGAATGCGGCCATCATCGACGCGGGCGCGCAGGATGGCAGTCTGCGCTACCCCGCCGCACGGCGGCTCGATCTGGTCGAGGATCATTTCGGCGTGAAGGTCGCCGACCCCTATCGCTGGCTCGAAAACGACCTGCGCGCCGATCCGGCGGTGCGCGACTGGGTGGCCCAGGAAAATGCGCTGACCCGCCGCTATATCGACGGGCTGCCCGGCCGCGACGCGCTCAAAGCGCGGATGCAGGCCTTGTTGTCGCATGGTCGCTACACCGTGCCGCGCAAGGCGGGTGGCCGCTATTTCTACGGCTACAACAAGGGCCTGCAGAACCAGACCCCGCTCTATGTGCGCGACGGGCTGGCGGGTGCGCAACGCCTGCTGCTTGACCCTAATGGCTGGGCCAAGGACGGGGCGAGCGCGCTCGCCGAATGGGCACCGTCCCCCGATGGCCGCTACCTTGCTTATGCGATGCAGGAGGCAGGGAGCGACTGGCGCACCCTGCGCGTGCTGGACGTGGACAGCGGCCGAACGCTGGACGAACGGGTCGAATGGGTGAAATTCTCGCAGATCGCCTGGGACGGGCGGGGCGAGGGGTTCTTTTATTCCCGCTATGCCCCGCCGGCGGACGGCGAGGCGTTTCGCTCCGCCAATGAGGGGCAGCAGCTTTTCTATCATCGCATCGGCACGGACCAGGCGCAGGACCAGCTTATCTACGAAACGCCCGACCGGCCCAAGCTCAGCCATCAGGCGCAGGTGACGAGTGATGGCGGCTGGCTGGTCATCAACAGTTTCGAAGGCATCGACAGCCGCCGCGAAGTCCATGTCGCCGCGCTGGACGGCGGGCCAGTCAAGCCGCGCCTGCTGGTCAAGGGACCAACGCATGACTGGCGGCTGGTCGGCAGCCGGGGGACCACGCTCTATTTCATCACCAACAAAGCCGCTGCCCGATCGCGGCTGGTGACTCTGGACGCCACGCGGCCGCGCCGGGGGGCGAGGGAAGTGGTGGCGGAGCGGCCTGAGACACTGGCGGGCGGGTCGCTCGTCGGCAACCGCCTTGTCCTCGCCTATGTCAGCGAGGCGGAGACGATTGCCGAACTGGTCGAACTGGACGGGCGCAAGGTAGCGGATGTCCCCCTGCCGGGCATGGGCACGGCGGCGGGCTTTGGCGGGCGCGATGGCGACCCGGAGACCTTCTTCAGCTTCTCCGGCTTCGTAACGCCGTCCAGCATCTATCGGTTCGACACCACGACTATGGAGAGCAGTGTGTTCGCGCAGCCCGACCTGCCCTTCAATCCCGATGATTTCGGCATCGAGCAGCGGCTCTACCCGTCCAAGGACGGCACGCCCATCCCGATCACCATCATCCGCAAGAAGGTGCTGGCCGACCGGGCGATCGCCGCGCCGACCATCCTTTACGGCTATGGCGGGTTCAACATCAGCCTGACCCCCGGCTATTCGGCGACGCGGCTTGCCTGGCTGGAGCAGGGCGGGGTCTATGCCATCGCCAATCTGCGCGGTGGCGGCGAGTTCGGCAAAGCCTGGCATGAGGCTGGGCGCGGGGCGAACAAGCAGAATGTGTTCGATGATTTTATTGCGGCGGGCGAATGGCTCAAGAGCAATGGCTATACGCCCAAGGATGGCCTGGCGATCGAGGGGCGCTCCAATGGCGGGTTGCTGGTGGGCGCCGTGGTCAACCAGCGGCCCGACCTTTTCGCCGCTGCCCTACCTGCCGTGGGGGTCATGGACATGCTGCGCTTCGACCGTTTCACCGCCGGGCGCTATTGGGTCGATGATTATGGCTCGCCGGGCCGGGCCAAGGATTTTCCGTTGCTCTACGGCTACTCGCCCTACCACAATATATTGGGCGGCAAGGACTATCCCGCCATCCTGGTGACCACGGCCGACACCGACGACCGGGTCGTGCCTGCGCACAGCTTCAAATATGCGGCGGCCCTCCAGGCGGCAGCGGTTGGCGACAGGCCCCGGCTATTGCGGGTGGAAAATCGTGCGGGCCATGGCGCGGGGAAGCCGATCGACAAGCTGATCGACGAATATGCCGACAGCTATGCCTTCCTGGCCCATTTCACCGGATTGACGATCCAACGGAAGCCCGAATGACGCGCCCTCAATAATCCTTCGAATAGCGCAGGTTGGCTGACGACCCGGCGTTGGTGCCGGTCTTGGACAGCAGGCTGAGCGTCTTCGACAGGGCGATTTCCAGCTGGGTCGCCGTGAAGCCGCGCGAGTCGGTGATGATCTCCACATAAATATCGTTGGAGATGCGCTGGCCGACCGCGAGCGATGTGCCGCGCCCGGTCTGCTCGTCGCCGCCGACGATGCCGATCCGGTCGATGCCGGTCGCGCCCTGCAGCTTGCCCATCGGATTGAGTCCCCCGCTGCCGCCGCGCAGGCCGTTCAAGGCAGCGGCCAACTGGATCGCCTGCGTCGCCGACAGGTTGGCGACATTATCGCCGAACAGGATGCGCGACAGGATTTCATCCTGCGGCAGGCTGGGCGTCGAGATGAAGGCGATGTCGGGCTGTTGCGCGCTGCCGGTGACTTGCAGGCCCGCCGTGACCGTATCGATCCGCGTCTCCGCCTTGATCGCCAGCGTCGGGTTCATCATCGGCCCGTTGAAGGTGATGATGCCCTGCTCCAGGTCGAATTGCTTGCCGGAGAAGCTGTAGCGGCCCCGCAGCACTTCCAGCTTGCCCACGACGCGCGGATTGGCGGTGGTGCCAGTGACACGCATGTCAGTCTTCCATTCGGAATCGAGGCCCATGCCAGTCACATAAATTTCATTGTCGGCCCGCACGCGAATGTCGAGCTTCCAGTCGGCGGGCTGTGCCGCAGTCTTGCGCGCGGCCATGCGCTGGTCGAGGATGTCGATGCCCTCGCCCTTGCGACGCACACCCTGGAGCTGACGGATTTCGGTGCCACCCTGCCAGGCCACCTTGTAGCGGGTTTCGGGCAAGCTGAGGTCGCCCTTGATCAGCCCGCCATTGGCGGCGCTGTTGGTGATGGCCAGCGACCCGCTGACCACGCTGGTGATCGCTTCGCTGCGCGCCAAGCGTGCGCGGTCGAGCCTGACCGCGATGTTCATCGGAAATCCGCTATCCGCCGCCAGCCCTACCGTGCCGGACGCCTGCACCGTTCCGTCGCCAGCGCGCCCTGAAAAGTCGCGAATGTCGAGCCGGTCGTTGGTGAAGCGCCCGTCGAGCTTCATCTGCGTGACGCGGGTGCCGAACGTCTCATTCTCATAGGTCAGCGCGTTGGCGCGGGCGATGCCGTTGACGCGCGGGGCCGTCAGCCGCCCGCTAAAGTCCGCAGCGACGGCAAGGCCACCGGTCAACTGCTGGTCGGCGAGGCCCGCGAAGGAGAAGAGGACATCGGCCGGGCCGGAATAGCGGATGCCGCCGCCGAGCGGGGCGGACTGGAGCTGTTCGCTCCAGCTTGCGCCGGGGCCGGGCGGGGCGAGCGTCGCGACGAAGCGGCCAAGCGTCGCGCTGCCGCGCCAGATCAGCCCGCGCATGTCGCCGCCTGCGGCGGATAGTTTGCCCTCCATCGTCATCGATACGGGGTCGGATACGGCCGACAGGCTCGACCGGCGGAAATCGGCGATGGCGAGGCGCGTGGTCGCGGTCGGGAAGGTATTGCCCTGCTGCACATAGTCGAGTGCGCCCGTCATGCGCCCGCCAATGCCCATGCCGGGGGCCGCCATGTTGACGATGGCGAGATCGAAATCCTTGAAGCGCGCCTGGACCGCCGTCGTGCCGCCGAAGCGTCCGGCCAGATCGACCTTGCCCTGCGGCAGGACGAGGGTCGCGGGGTCGAGGCGATAGCCGCTTGGTTCGGTGCGGATGATCGCGGGCTGGGCGAGGCGGAACGGGATGTTGCCCGCCTTGCCCTGCAACGCCACGGCGTAGAGATCCGGACGCAACGCGGCGTTGGCGGCGATCGAGAAGGGCACGCCGCTGGAGCCGTCAGCGACCAGCTGTGCCTTGCCACGTCCACCCTGATAATCGAGCTTCGCCCGCGCCTTGCGGACGATATAGTCGCCATAGGCGGCGTTGGCGATCTGCGCGTCGGCGATGATGCGCGGTTGATCGGTCAGTACCATGGAGGCGGTGACGATCGCGCGGCCGATCAATATCTCCGCATCGCCCGGCAATTTGGCGTTGCTGGCGGTAGCGTTGACGTTCACGCCCTGCGCCTTGCCAACCGCGGCGAGGCGGATCGCGCCGGTGATGCCGGAGCCGTTCATCGCCAGCTGGCCGGTAAAGGGACCGGCGGCGCTTTGCTGGATGCGGCCGTTCATGTCCACACCGGCGAAACGCGCACGGGTGACGTCGATGGTGAGTGGCCCTTGGGCGGTGCGGATCAGCACATTGGCGAAGAAAGGCCCATAGGGCGACCCGCCGGTGGCTTCCAGCCGATAGCCCGCCGCTTCGCCATTCAATTTTGCGACCACGTCGGACAATTGTACCCCGACATTGGGCCGCGCCGCGCGCAAGACCGCCTGAGGCCGCTCCATTGTCCCGCGCACGGTCAGCGCTAGAGGACCATATTGGCGCGAAGACGCGGTGGCGTCGAAGGCGATCGCGCCATCCGTATCATAGCTGCCCGATCCCGACTGGATCGTGAAATTGGGCGCCGCGCCCTTCAGGCCTGCGAGCGTGAACTTGCCCTCCGGCGTCATGCCGATGCGGCCGCTGGCCACAGCATTGCCGCCCAGGAAATCGCGGACGGAGGCGTTCTCCCAGCGCGCGGTGCGCACGCCGAAGCGGCCGGACAGGCCAAAGCCGCCCTTGGGGCCGGGGACCAGTTCGACATCGGTGTTGAGATTGACGATGCCGACGCCGTCGATCTTATAGTCGTTGACCCTACCTTTAAGCGCCCCGCGATAGAGGGCGTTGTCGAGATCGGCGAGGATGACCGCGGTTGCGTCGATCCGGTCACTGTCGATCTTGAGATTGTCGCTGATCAGTTTGCCGCCCGCATAGGCGAAGTCGCCCTTGATACGCAGATTGTTCATCAGGCCACCAGCGGCCGCATTCAGGCCGGTCACGCGGCTTGCAGTCGCGTTCACGGGAATGCGGATGCGGTCGGTGTCGATCACCGCGCGGCCAGAGGCCTTCAGATTTTCGATGCCGGTTGCGTCGAATGCCAGATTTCTGGCGGTGATGTCATAGTCGATGAACGGCGTCGCCATCGGCCCGTCGAGAATGATCGAGGCGCGCACATCGCGGCCCCGCACCTTCTCCATGATCGCGCCGGGGGTCAGCAGCGCGGCGTTGATCCGCAGCGCGCTGAAACGGCTGGCGGCCAGGTCGATGACGCCTTGTGCATCGGCGGATAGAGCAGGCGAGCGTAGCGTGCCTTTGAGGTTCACGCGCCGTTCGTTGAGCCCCGCGAACAGATCGACATCCAGTTGCGGTGCCGTCAGGCGATCGACGGTGCCCGCCATGACCAGGCCGGGACGCACCGGACCTTTGGCGGTGAAATTGCCATCGCGCGCGGCGATGGCGACGTTGGCAAGCTCGCCCTTGGGGCTGGTGGCGACGATGCGCCCGTCCCAGGCCTGCCAGGTGCCCTTGCCATCCAGGGTCGCGGTCATGCCATCGGTCAGGCCCGACATGGCAGCGATGACGCCACCCTTGGGCGCGGTCAGCGTGCCGCTCATGGCCAGGCGATTTTGCGACGGCACTGCGTCCAACTTCGCCTGCAACCGGTCGCCGCTATCGACGATCGCATCGGCGGACAGGATCGCGCGCCCGTCGGCGATATGCGTGACGCCGTCGATGGCGATCTCGCGCTTCTGGCCGATGACGGGGCGGGCGAGGATGAACTTGCCGATCTTCATCCGGTCGACGTCTATGTCGAGGTCGGGCAGGATCGGCGCGTTGGGATCGGTCGGGGTTTCGTTAAATTGGGGGCTGCGCGCCAACACGACCAAAGGCGTTTCGAGCAGGCTGACCGAGATGTGGTTATTGATGTAACGAAACGGTTTCCACACCACATGCACGCGCGGGCTGACCGCGAACACGCCCTTGGGATCGCGCAGGATCAGGTCGTGGATGACCATGTCGCTGTAGATGGACCCATCGATCCGTCCGACCTCGATCTCCATCCCCGATTCCATCTGGAATGCGGCGATCTGCTGGATCAGGAATTTCTTGCCCGGCTGGGTGTTGAGGCCAAGCAGCAACACGCCCGCCAGCACGACCAGTGCGACGATCAAGCCGACAACGCCGATCACGATCTTCTGCCACAAGGGGCGACCCTGACGCACGGTGTCGATCCGGTCGGGGGTGAGGGTGTCGTCCTGCGTCATCAGAAAGCCTGCCCGATCCCGATATAGACGGCGAATTTGGATTCGCCCGGTTGCCGGTTGATCGGCATGGCGATGTCGGCGCGGAAGGGACCGAAATTGGTATAGAAGCGACCGCCCAGACCCACGCCGTAGCGCATGTCGGAAAATTCGGGGATCTGGCTTTCATACACCTGCCCCGCATCGACGAAGGCGACTACGCCATAATTGCCGAAACGATAGCGACCCTCGACCGCAAATTCATTGACGGATCGGCCGCCGATCGGATCGGCGTTCACGTCCTTCGGTCCCAATTCCTGGAATCCGAAGCCGCGCACTGATCCACCGCCACCGGCATAGATGCGCCGCGATGGCGCGACATCGTCACGGGCCACGCCGTTGATGGTGCCAAGGCGCGTGCGCGCGGCGATGACCAGGCTGTCCGACACCGGGAAATAGCCGCTCAAGTCGAACGTGCTGCGCACATAGGGCGAAACATTGCCCTGCAGCGAGGCTTCGGGCGACACGCGCAAATTGGCGCGGAAGCCCCTTGTGGGGTTGAGCAGGTCGTTGGACCGGTCATAGCCGACCTGCACCGGCAGCGCGCCGATGAAATAGGTCAGCCGGCTATTCTCGCCGGTGGCGGCGTTAATCGTGGTCTGTTCGTTCGACAGCAGGATTTCCGCGCCATAGCTATAGGTCCAGCGCTTCTGGAAGATCGGCGTCGATTGGCGCGCCCAGGTGATGTTGAGGCCAGCGGTAAAGGCTTCATAGGCATCATATTTCTGATGGTTGAGCAGCGCCCCGGCCTGAAATGTACGGTCGCGTTTGCCCGCATTGGAGCGGCGGAAGGTGCCTGCTACGCCCTGTTCCTGCGTGCCCGCAACCACGCTGGCGATCAGCGCGCCTTCGGCCGGAAAGAGGTTGCGGTGAGTCCAGGTGCCTTCCGCGCGAAAGCCCTGGCCGGTGCCATAGCCTGCTTCGCCAGCCAGCGTGCGCGGTGGTCCCGCCTCCTGTTCGACATGCAGGTCGACATATTCAGTTCCATCCGGCCCGGCTTCGCCGGTGCGCACCGGATCGACGCCGACGCTGGCGAACAGGCCCGTCGCCACGAGCGCCTTGCGCAGGTCGTCGACCTTGCGGCTGTCATAGAGTTGGCCGGGCTTGTAGCGGCGGATCACTTCCATATGGTCGGCGCCAAAGGCCTGCTTGTCACCGCTCGTGGTGATCTTGCGGAATGTGCCCCGCGGACCGGTATCGACCGGCAGCGTATAGTCGCCCGTCACGGTTGCTGGATCGAGCAGGATGTCGCGCTCGCCCACCTTGGCAAAGGCATAGCCATTTTCCGGCAGCTTCAGCGCGACATTCGCCTCCGCACCCTCGATCGTGGTGGCGACGATGTAATCGCCGGTCTTGAGCGGCAGGCTGTCCCGCACCAGTCCGGCCGGTACGGTCGGCTCGGCGGTGATGACGATATCGCCGAGCTTGTAGCGTTTGCCAGGTGTCACCGAAACGACCGCCTTGAGCGTACCGTCGCCGGTCTGATCGAGGCTGGCCAGCGCGGTCGCGTCATAATAGCCTTCGGAATAGAGCAGCCGCACGGCGAGTTTCTCATCCTCCTGCGCCCGCGCCTGCACCATGGCTGCGGTTTCCGCCTTGCCATCGCCATCGATCAGGGTCGATGCATCCTTGAACGCATCCTCCAGCCCAGTCTTGCCGAACCCTTCGATGCTGCTCGCATAGCGGATGTCGGGCTGCTTGGCATTGGGATCATCGTCGGACGCGGCATTGGCGGGCACGGTCACGCTGTCGAGCGGGGCCAAGGGCTGGGCGAGTTCGACCTCCTGCGCGGGCTCGGTCGCAGGCGGCAACTGCGTTGGCGCGTCGGCCTGTTGCGGCATCTGCTGGTCGATCCAGCTGTCGATGGAGGGAAGAGGCGCGGATGAGTCGGTATTGTCTATCTGCGGCAGACGCGCTTCGAACTGATCGTCGGGCAGGATCGGTTCTTCGCCCGCGTCCGCGTCATAGGGGAGTGTTGGCACGGGATCATTCGTCGTCTGCGCCATGAGAGGCAGGGGCGACGCGGTGACGAGGATAAGGCCCAACATGCGCCGGACATGATGTGCCTGCCGTCTGATCATGAAAATGCGATGCCCCTTCATCGCCAGCCCTGTAATTGGCCGACGAACTTCCAATACGCGCAACGGGTTGCGCCGGTTCCGCCCAAGCGACGATTAGCCGCGACGGGGGCGCTTCCCACCGGCCCAAGGCCCGTCTAGAGCAAGCGCATGACATTTGCGCTCAATATTTCGCGATCTCTGATGGGCCAGCCCTGGCGTTGGCGCGGAGAAGGCGCGGACGCGCGCGACCCCTCCTATCTGCCCGACGATCTGGTCACGCAGTTGCTGATGGCGCGCGGCTGCCCGCGTGAGGCGTTGGAGGCGCACCGCAACCCGACCATCCGCGCCTTCATGCCCGACCCTAGCCTGTTCCGCGACATGGACGCGGCGGCCGAGCGGCTGGCCGATGCGGTGCAGCGCGGCGAGGATGTGCGCATCTTCGGCGATTATGATGTGGACGGCGCGACCAGCGCGGCGCTGCTGATCCGATTGCTGCGCGATCTGGGGCTGGAGGCCAAACCCTATATCCCCGATCGGCTGATGGAGGGCTATGGCCCGTCCGGTGAGGCGCTGGTGCGCCTGGCGGGCGAGGGGGCGACCCTGATCGTTACTGTCGATTGCGGCGCACAGGCGTTCGAGGCGCTGGCGATGGCGAAGGCAGCCGGGGTCGATGTCGTGGTGGTCGATCATCATAAATGCAGCGCGGCGTTGCCCGAAGCCCTGGCGCTAGTGAACCCCAATCGGTTGGACGAGGGGGAGGAAGCGGCGACGCATGGCCATCTCGCCGCTGTCGGTGTCGCATTCCTACTGGGCGCGGCGCTGGTGCGGCTGTTGCGCGGGCGCGGCTGGTTCGCGACGCGGGCGGAACCGGCACTGATGGAATTGCTCGATATCGTCGCGCTCGGCACGGTGGCGGATGTGGCGCAACTGCGCGGCCTCAACCGGGCCTTCGTGGCGCAGGGGCTGAAGGTAATGGCCAAGCGGCGCAACATCGGCCTCGCCGCGCTGATCGACGCCAGTCGCCTGACCCGCGCGCCGCTGTGCCATGATCTGGGCTTTGCATTGGGGCCGCGCATCAATGCGGGCGGGCGCGTGGGGCAGGCGGATCTAGGGGTGCGATTGCTCACGACGCTCGACCCGGCGGAGGCGGCGCGGATCGCGGGACAGCTCGACCACTTTAATGAAGAACGCCGCGCGATCGAATCGACGGTGCAGGAACAGGCCGAAGCGCTGCTCGACGCGCAGGGCAATCGCGCTGTTGCGGTGATTGCCGGGCTGGGCTGGCATCCGGGCGTTATCGGCATCGTCGCGGGACGGATCAAGGAAAAGGCTGGGCGACCGGCGATCGTTATCGCGCTGGACGAGGATGGCGTGGGCAAGGGGTCGGGCCGGTCGATCTCCGGCGTGGATTTGGGCGCGGCGGTGATGGCGGCCAAGGATAGCGGCCTGCTGGTTGCGGGCGGCGGCCATGCTATGGCGGCCGGGCTAACGGTGGCCGCGGATAAGATCGATGCCCTCGCCGATTTCCTTGATGAGCGTTTGGCAGGTGCGGTGGCGCGCGCGCGCGACGACAGGGCGCTGCTGATCGACGCGGTGCTGGCCCCGGCTGGCGTGAACCCGGAATTCGTCGCTGCGATCGAGCAGGGTGGACCCTATGGCGCAGGCTGGCCCGCCCCCCGGATCGCCGCTGGCCCGATGCGCGTGGTCAAGGCCGATGTGGTCGGCAACGGCCACCTGCGCGCAATCATGGCGGGCGCGGACGGCCGGTCGATCAAGACCATCGCCTTTCGCCAGGCCGAAAGCGACATGGGCCAGGCGATATTGGGCGCGCCCTACGACCGGCGGCTGTGGGTCGCTGGACGGGCGAAGATCGACGATTGGGGCAGCCGTCCCGCCGCCGAACTCCATCTGGACGACGCCGCCTGGGCCGACTGAGTGGCAGGCGCGTTTTTGCCCGCAAAAGGGGTTGACCGCCGCGCCGTCTCCTCCTAATGCCCCCCTCACTTCGCAGCGGCGCTTCGCCGGTGGTTGTATGTGGTCCCATCGTCTAACGGTTAGGACACTGCCCTTTCACGGCAGCGATACGGGTTCGAATCCCGTTGGGATCACCAGTTTCTCTACAGCGAAGATGCCAGAAAGCGCCTGAATGGCATTTCCCTCAATGTCATTTACGCAAAACGTTCCATACCAAAGCGCTCGTCGTCGTCATATGACTACAGGGCGCTGATGATGGGTGCCGATATGACCGGTTTCCTGGCTTCTGATCCGGCCGGAACATCCAAGGCATGCAGGGTTGTTCCCTCCCCTAACTCAGGCGAAACAACGCGCTGGCATGCGGCGCAAGGCGCGTGACTACATGGCCCGTGACCGGGCCGATATCGCGTCGCTTCCACAGATCGCGCGCCGCTGCAGAACCGTCGACACCGACATTCGCCAGCGGCACCGAAACGTCCCGCGTCTTGGTCCCAAGGTTGAACAGCGCAAGATAGCGCGCCTTCCCGTCCTCGGACACCGCCGACCAGACCCGCAATCCGTCTTCCAAAAAGTGCGGGCGGTTGTCCTGGCTCGCCTGGTTGACCGCCAGCACTTCGGGGTTGGTCAGCAGCGCCAGCGTGGCCCCATCAAGGTGGCGCAGGTCGCCGCCCATTATCAACGGCGATCGGGTGATCGACCATAAAGTCATCAATGTCTGCTGTTCGTCGGGCGTGAACCGCGACACCCGCTCGCCCAAGGCGATGCGGCCGAGCGGCAGCATGTCCGCATCGGGCCAAGCGCCGGGACCACGAAACGGGATCCAATTCTCCAGCCGCGTGAACTGCGCTTCCAATTGCGCCCATTCGTCCCAGAAATCATCGGAAATGCGCCACATCTGCGCGTGGCGGCGGACATGGTCGCCGCGCAGCACCGGTGTCTCGCCAGGGGACAGGCTCAGGATCATCGGCCGCCCGCAGCGGGTAATGGCTGTCGCCGCTGCTTCTATTTCCGGTGCACGGGCGTCGTAGGGACGGCTCATATCGTCCATCTTGATGAAATCGACACCCCATGAAGCGTAGAGTTTGAACAGCCCGTCATAATAGGCCTGCGCGCCGGGCTTCGTCATGTCGACGCCGAACATATCGGGGTTCCACGCACAGATAGATGTGGTGTCGGCAATGTCTTGCGCGCGGACATTCGTACCCAGAATCGGCAAGTTCAGCTTCACCGCATGGCGAGAGATGCCGCGCATGACATGAATGCCAAATTGCAGCCCCATGGCATGGACCTTGGCGGCGATCGGCGCGAAGCCCGCACCACCCTTCGCCGATGGAAAGCGATTGGGCGCGGGCACCAGCCGCCCATGGGAGTCGAGCGCCGGGACCGGGTTGGCGTTATAGGTGTAGCTGCTCGCTTCCGGCTCATACCACTGAATGTCGATCGTGAAGACGTTATAGCCCGATGGCAGCAACGCATCCCGCATGATCGCTGCGGTCTCCAGCGCCTGATCCTCAGTGATGGTGCCGGCAAAACTGTTCCAGCTGTTCCAACCCATGGGCGGGCGCGGGGCCAGTACAGCCCCTTGCGAGCCTGAGCGCGAGGGGGACATCGGCGTCTCCGCGACGGCTCGTTGTGCAACGCCTGCAAGAGAAGCCGCAGCCGTAGCGAATATAGCGGTTCGACGGGAGATATCCATGAGTAGCCCTGTCCTCTGCCAGCAGAAATCAGACCTTATTTGTCAGACAATATCCGGCGGCGCAACTTGGGAGGACAAGGTCTCGGATCAACACCGCAGACCTAGAGCTGAAAATGGATGAGCGCAGCGTTGATAACGGCTTAGTCCCTCCCGGCGACCTTGATCTCTTTGCCCAGCATCGATTGCACATAGAGGCGCTGCACCGCGACGAACACGACGACCGTCAGGGGCGCGGCGAGCAGGACGCCGAGGAAGCCGAACAACAGACCGGCGGCGAACACCGCGAACAGCAGCACCGCAGGAGGCACGTCGACTGCATGTTTCTGGATCATCGGCTGCAGGAAATTGCCCTGCAATTGCTGGATCACCAGGAAGAGCAACAGGGTCCATAGCGCGGTCATCGGCGATACGGTGAAGGCCAGCAGCACGGCGGGCACGCCGGAAATGACGGGTCCGATCATCGGAATGATGTCGAGCAGGCCAGCGATGACGCCAAGGCCGCCCGCAGCAGGCACGCCCAGCAAGGCAAGCCCCGCCCAGGTGAACGCAGCGACGACCAGCGAGGACACCGCTTGCCCCACCATCCATCCGCGCAGGCCGCCCGACGCATCGTCCAGCGCCAGCGCGACCGTCTCCTCGGCCCTCTTCGGGATCAGCAGCAGCAGGCCCCGGCGATAGGTGGCGGGATCGCCCGCCAGGAAAATCGCGCCGACCAGGACCAGCACGAAATCGGCAAGGCCGCTGCCCGCTGCCAACGCATAGCCGCCCGCCTGCGACACCAGTTGCGACACATCCTTGCCGCCGCCCTCGACCAATTGCCGCGCCCGTTCGCCAAGGCCATAGCGGTCGAGCAGCCCCTCCACGCTTTGCAGCGCGCGGGGGACGGTTTCGCGGATCGTGTCGAATTCCTGCGCCAGTTGCGACCCGAACAGCGCGAAGGCACCCACGAACAGGGTGATCATGCCGATGACCGACAAAGCGAGCGCCATCGACCGCTTCATGCCGCTGATGCGGCACAGCCAGTTGGCGATCGTATCAAACACCGCACCGATCACGATCGCGGCGAACACCAGCATCAGGAAGCGGGTCAGTTCGACCATGATCCACACCAGGCCGACGATACCGACGACCACCAATGCGGCATTGGCAACCCGGCCGGGGCTGTAGGATGTTGCGGAAGACGCCGGTGCCGGCTGTGATTGCGCCGTGGCGGCGTCGTCATGATCAAGGGTCATGCACGCCTTCTATCGTGCATGATCCATCGTGCAACCTGTTGCTGGCGCGAATGCGCCACGGGCTATTCGGCGGTCGGCCCGGCCAACGCATCGCGCATGATATAATAGAGGCTGTGCTGCTCGATCGTGCCCTTGACCAGATGTGCCATTGGCCCTGAAGCACGGGCGAGGACATCGTCGCCGCCATGGGTTTCGGACCCCAGCGGCACCAGCGCCTGCTGGCGATAATCGAGTGCGGTGGTGTCGGTCTGGAGCGGGTCGGCGCGCGGGGTGTCGATCGTCGCGCCCGGCCCGTTGGCATAGCCCAATGTCGTATAGCCCTTGCCATCCTTCGCCTTGAGCGCCTGGCCGCCATTGGTCACCGCGCCCAGGATAGGGTTGCCCCGGCCGGGATAGCCGCTCATCGCGAACGTGTGGCTATGGTCGGCCGTGACCAGCACCAGCGTATCGGCGCGATCGGTCATGTCCATCGCGACCTTGACGGCTTCGTCGAGCGCGATCGTGTCTTCCAGCGCGCGGCGGGCGTTCCCGGCATGGTGGGCATGGTCGATCCGGCCCGCTTCCACCAGCAGCACATAGCCCTTGTCGCGGCTGCCCAACAACGTGATCGCCGAACGGGTCATGTCCGCCAGCGATGGTTCGCCGCCTGTGTCCTTGGCGCGGTCGGCCTCATATTGCATATGATCCGGCTCGAACAGGCCGAGCAGGCGGGGCGTGCGGGTCAGGTCAACCTTGGCGAAATCCGCGCTATTCCACACATAGGCCCCGCGCGGATTGCGTCGCTGCCATGCCTTGGTCAAATCCTTGCGGTCGGTGCGCTTGCCCATGATGGTGGCATATTCAGGATCGCGCGCGGTGGTCGGCAGGAAATTGGCGCGCCCCCCGCCCAGGATCAGGTCGAGCCGCGCGCCGACGTCGCCCTCCACCATCTGCCGTGCAATGTCGATGCAGCCCTGCGCGCGGGCGTCGGCCGTCAGGTCGCCATCGGCTTCCCAGTCGCGCTGGGCGGTTTGGGCATAGGTGGCGGCGGGCGTCGCATGGGTGATGCGCGCGGTCGAAATCACCCCGGTCGCCATGCCTTGGCCCTGCGCAAAGCCGAACAGCGAGGGCAGCCGATGCGCCTTGCTGGCCGCGCAGTCATTTTCCGGCGCTTCCGGGCCGATGCCGATGACGCCGTTGCGGGTCTTGACCCCGGTCAGGATCGCCGTGGCGGTCGGCGCGGAATCCGACACCTGCCCGTCATGCGAATAGGTTTTGACCAGCGCCGTGCTGGACAGCCGATCCATGGTCGGCACGAAGGATTCGCCATCCACGCCTTGGCGTTGCCCCTGATGGATGCGCGCCGCCGTCAGCGTACTGACGCCCATGCCATCGCCGATGAACAGGATGATGTTGCGCGCCTTGCCGACGACCGGCGCGTCCGCTTTGATGCGCTCCAGCTCGGCCATCGCCTGCGCGCGATAGGCGTCGGTGGTGGTGGCATGCTGCGCCAACGCCGGGCTGGCGGCGACTAGCAAAGCAAGAACGGACGAACGGGCAAGACGGCGGGCAGCGACCATGAAGAGACTCCTTTTGCCCACCCCCTTCCATCCAATCATGACAGACATGCTACATCATCGGAATATTTCGATATCTCTCGAAATGTCGTTGACGGGCGCTTGGCAGCGCCATATTTCGACAAATATCGAATAAAGGGCTCGCCATGGATCAGGACAAGGCCGTCGCGGCGCTGGCCGCGCTGGCGCAGGATACGCGCCTTTCGGTTTTCCGCTTGCTGGTAAAGGCCGGTCCCGATGGCATGATCGCAGGCGCGCTGGCGGAAGCGATGGACGTGCCGCCCTCGACCATGTCGCATCATCTGGCGAAGCTGGAACAGGCCGGGCTCGCCACCTCCTGGCGCACCAGCCGCCTCATCCATTATGCCGCTGACTATGCCGGAATGCAGGGCTTGCTCGGCTTTCTGATGGCCGATTGCTGCCAGGGCGACCCGAACCTGTGTGCCGGCCTTCTTTCTTCCATTTCGTGCGACGCCGTTTCCGAAGGAGCCCCAGCATGACCGACAACGTCTATAATGTCCTGTTCCTATGTACCGGCAATTCGGCCCGCTCAATCCTGGGGGAAGCGCTGATGAACAAGCTGGGTGCGGGCCGGTTTCGCGCCTGGAGCGCGGGCAGCCAGCCCAAGGGCGCGGTCCATCCTATGGCCCTGTCCGTCCTGTCGGGGCTGGGGTTCGAGACGGCGGGCATGCGCTCGAAAAGCTGGGACGAGTTCGCCGCGCCCGGTGCGCCGCAGTTCGATTTCATCTTCACCGTCTGCGACAATGCGGCGGGCGAGACCTGCCCAGTGTGGATCGGCCACCCGATGACCGCCCATTGGGGTATCGAAGACCCGGCTGCTGTCGAAGGGGAGGGGCAGCGCGACGCCTTCCTGACCGCGCTGCGCTATCTGCGCAACCGCATCGCGCTCTTCCTCGAACTGCCGCTCGACGCGCTGGATGCCATGGCGACGCAGCGCAAGCTCAAGGAAATCGGCCAAGGCGAGGGTGCCAGCGCCCAGGCGGGAGCAAACGCATGACCCACGACATCATCATCTATCACAACCCCGAATGCGGGACGTCGCGCAACACGCTGGCGATGATCCGCAATGCCGGTATCGAACCGCATGTCATCGAATATCTAAAAACCCCGCCGTCGCGCGCGCTGCTCGAAAGCCTGATCGCCCGCGCGGGGATGACGCCGCGCGCCCTGCTGCGCGAAAAGGGCACGCCCTTTGCCGAACTGGGCCTCGGCAACGACAGCCTGTCCGACGCCGCACTGATCGACGCGATGATGGCGCACCCCATCCTCATCAACCGCCCGCTGGTGGTCTCGCCGCGGGGCGTCAAACTCTGCCGCCCCTCCGAAGCCGTGCTGGATATTCTCCCAGCGGCGCAGCAAGGCGCGTTCGCCAAGGAAGATGGCGAGCAGGTGGTCGACGCCACGGGCCAACGCAGCCCCAAGCCGGTCGGGAGCGAATAATCATGGCCACCGCATCCGCCTCGCCGCTCGGCCTGTTCGAACGCTGGCTCTCGCTTTGGGTCGCGCTGGCGATCGCGGTCGGGATCGTGGCGGGCAATGTCGCGCCCGGTGCCTTCGCGATACTGGCCGGGCTGGAAATCGCCTCGGTCAATTTGATTGTGGCGGTGCTGATCTGGGCGATGATCTATCCGATGATGGTCGGCGTCGATTTCGGCAGCATCCGCGACATCGGCCGCAAGCCGCGCGGCCTCATCATCACCATCGTCATCAACTGGCTGGTCAAGCCCTTCACCATGGCGGCGCTCGCCGTCCTGTTCTTCGACTATCTCTATACCGGCCTTATTCCGCGTGGCGATGCTGACCAATATATTGCCGGGCTGATCCTGCTGGGCGCCGCGCCCTGCACTGCGATGGTGTTCGTCTGGTCACAGATGACGCGCGGCGACCCGGCCTATACGCTGGTGCAGGTGTCGGTGAACGATCTGGTGATGATCGTCGCCTTCGCACCCATCGTCGCGCTGCTGCTCGGCGTCACGGACATCGTGGTGCCGTGGGAAACGCTGCTGCTCTCGACCTTGCTCTATGTCGTGATCCCGCTCGCGGCGGGCGCTTTGACCCGGCATCGCGTGATCGCCGCGCATGGCGGCGACGTGGCGGCGGTCGATGCCTTCACCGCCCGGCTGAAACCCTGGTCGATCATCGGCCTGCTGGCGACGGTGGTGTTGCTCTTCGCCTTCCAGGCCGAAACCATCGTCGGGCAGCCGCTGCTGATCGCGCTGATCGCGGTGCCGATCATCCTCCAATCCTATGGCATTTTCGCGCTCGCCTATGCCTGGGCCTTCGCCTGGAAAGTGCCGCACCGGATCGCCGCACCCTGCGCGCTCATTGGCACGTCCAACTTCTTTGAACTGGCGGTCGCGGTCGCGATCGGGCTGTTCGGCCTGTCGAGCGGCGCAGCACTGGCGACCGTCGTCGGCGTGCTGGTCGAAGTGCCGGTGATGCTCTCCCTGGTCGCCTTCGCCAACCGCACCCGGTCGCGCTTTGCGGAGGAGGCTGAGGCATGAGCGAAACCCTGCCGTTCGCCTATCTCCGCCCGCTCGCCGATCCCGACCATCTGCCCGCGCTGCACCCCGACTATGCGCATCGCCAACCCGCGCTGGGTCTCGGCGAACTCGACCCGCCGCCGCGCATCCTGCTGCTCTATGGATCGCTGCGCGAGCGCTCCTATTCGCGGCTGGTGGTCGAGGAAGCCGCGCGCCTGCTCCAGTTTTTCGGCTGCGAAACCCGCATCTTCGACCCGCGCGACCTGCCGCTGCCCGATCAGGTCGCGGGCGACGATCATCCCGCCGTCCATGAACTGCGCGCCCATTCGCTGTGGTCGGAAGGGCAGATCTGGTGCAGCCCCGAACGCCATGGCCAGATTACCGGCATCATGAAGACGCAGGTCGACCATCTGCCGCTGGCCTATAAGGGGCTGCGCCCGACGCAGGGGCGCACCCTGGCGGTGATGCAGGTGTCGGCCGGGTCGCAATCCTTCAACAGCATCAACACGCTGCGCATCCTTGGCCGCTGGATGCGGATGTTCACCATTCCCAACCAGTCCTCGGTCGCCAAAGCCTATGAGGAATTTGACGAGGCCGGACGGATGAAGCCATCGCCCTATTATGACCGCATCGTCGATGTGGTGGAGGAACTGGTCCGCTTCACCGTCCTGCTGCGCCCTCATGCCGAGCAGTTGGTGGACCGCTATTCGGAGCGCAAGGACCGCAACGAACCTGTGGCGACCCATGTCGAAAAGGCCGGGCTGGCGACATCCGACTGACCCGTCGTCCGCGCCCTTGCTCTTGCGCCGATCCGTCATCTTGGATAAGGCGACCGCATCCATTGGACCCGGCCTTGCCGGGTGGCTCGGCCCGGCGCCTATCCCCGGGATAACCATTAGCGAATTTGGGCTTCGCTTTTCCGAGTTTTGAGCGTTTCCGCGCATACGCGATGCCCCGCTAGCCAATCTAGGTTTTTTTGAATGCTGTCCATCGCCTCGCTGCAACGCGAATGGCTCGCCAATCCGCGCGCCGACATCCTCGCCGGGATCGTCGTCGCCCTGGCGCTGATCCCCGAAGCCATCGGCTTTTCCATCATCGCCGGCGTCGATCCGCGCGTCGGCCTCTACGCCTCCTTCTCGATCGCCTTCATCATCGCCTTCGTCGGCGGCCGCCCCGGCATGATCTCCGCCGCCACCGCCGCCGTCGCGGTGCTGGTGGTGCCGCTCGTGCGCGACCATGGCATCGAGTATCTCTTCGCCGCCACCATCCTAATGGGCATCATTCAGGTCATCGCTGGCTTCCTGCGGCTCGACATGCTGATGCAATATGTGTCGCGGTCGGTCATCACCGGCTTCGTCAATGCGCTCGCGATCCTGATCTTCATCGCCCAATTACCGCAGCTTATGGGCGTGACCTGGATGACCTATGCGATGGTCGCGGGTGGCCTTGCCATCATCTACCTCTTCCCGCGTATCACCAAGGCGGTGCCCTCGCCGCTGGTCGCGATCGTCATCCTGACGATCCTGTCCATCTATGGCGCGCTCAACGTCAACACGGTGGGCGATATGGGCGAACTGCCCTCGACCCTCCCGGCCTTCCTCATCCCCAACGTCCCGCTGACGCTGGAAACCTTGCAGATCATCCTGCCCTATTCGCTGACCATGGCGGCCGTCGGCCTGCTGGAATCGATGATGACGGCGCAGATCGTCGATGACCTGACCGACACCGGGTCGGACAAGCGCCGCGAGATGAAGGGCCAGGGCATCGCCAATTTCGCCACCGGCTTCCTCGGCGGCATGGGCGGTTGCGCGATGATCGGCCAGTCGGTCATCAACGTGAAGTCGGGCGGTTCGACCCGCCTGTCGACCCTCGTCGCGGGCACCTTCCTGCTATTCCTCATCGTCGTGCTCGGCCCGCTGGTGGCCCAGATCCCGATGCCCGCATTGGTCGCGGTGATGATCATGGTGTCGATCGGCACATTCAGTTGGCGTTCGATCAAGGATCTGCGCACCAATCCGTGGCAATCCTCGGTCGTCATGGTCGCCACCGTCGTCATCGTCGTGTGGACGCATGATCTCGCCCAAGGCGTGCTGGCGGGCGTCATCCTGTCGGGGCTGTTCTTCGCGAGCAAGGTCAAGCGCCTGTTCACGGTCACGTCTGCGCTCTCTGCCGATGGCAAGGCGCGCACCTATCGCGTCGCGGGCCAGGTCTTCTTCGCCTCGTCGGACAGCTTCACCGCCGCCTTCGATTATAAGGAAGTGATCGACCATGTCGTGATCGATGTCAGCGACGCGCATTTCTGGGACATTTCGGCAATCGGCACGCTCGACAAGGCGATCCTGAAATTCCGTCGCGAAGGCACTGCGGTCGAGGTGATCGGCCTCAATGACGCCAGTGCCGCAATGGTCGAACGCTATGCCCTGCACGACAAGCCGGGTGCGGACGCGCAACTCGGCGCGCATTGAGGAGAGACGCCATGACCAAGATACTCGCCTGTATCGACGCCTCGGCCTATGCGGCCAGCGTCTGCGACCTCGCCGCCTGGGCGTCCAAGCGCCTCGATCTGCCGGTCGAACTGCTCCATGTCGTCCAGCGCCGCGATGCCGTGGCACAGCGCCATGACCTCAGCGGCGCGATCGGCCTGGGGGCCAAGAGCGAACTGCTGGAGGAATTGACCCGGCTGGAGGAGGCCGACTCCCGGCTTCAGATCGAACGCGGCCGCGTGCTGCTCGCCACTATGGCCGATCGGTTGCGCGCCGACGGGGCCACTGCCATCGCGCCGCTCCACCGCCATGGCGGCATCGTCGAAACGATCATCGAGCGGGAAGCGGATGCCCGCGTCGTCGTCATCGGCAAGCGCGGTGCGAGCCATGAATTCGCCACCGACCATATCGGCTCGAAGATCGAGCGCGTCGTGCGCGCCAGCGCCAAGCCGGTACTGATCGCCGGGCGCGCGGCGCAAGCCCCGCAATCCGTGGTCCTCGCCTATGACGGCAGCAAGCCCGCCGACCGCGCGCTGGAACGGGTCGCCAACTCGCCCTTGTTCGCCGGGCTGCCGATCCAGGTCGTGACGGTCGGCCCCGACGACGACAAGCATCGCGCCCTACTCGACAAGGCCCGCACCGCTTTATCGGCGAGCGCGTCCGTCACCCTGACGATCCTGCCTGGCAAACCCGAAGAGGTCATCGCCGAACGGATGGCCGCAACGCCGCACGCGCTGCTGGTCATGGGCGCCTACGGCCACTCGCCGCTCCGCACCCTGATCGTCGGCAGCACGACCACCACCCTCATCCGCACCGTCCACGCGCCGGTTCTGCTGGTGCGATAAACTGCCCTTTGGCCTGATCTCGCCACAACGGGGTCAGGCCGCCTTCCCCTTCAACGCCTTCTGCCGCCGCCGTTGCACCGACGATCCGATCCCCATCGCCTCGCGATATTTGGCGACGGTGCGGCGGGCTATGTCCATGCCGCGCGCGCGCAGCAGTTCGACCAGCGTATCGTCGGACAGGATCGCCTGCGGTTCCTCGCCCATGATCAGCGTCTTGATATGGCTCTTGACCGCTTCGGCCGAGACGGAGCCATCGCCTTCCGCGTTCGACACGCCGCTGGTGAAGAAATATTTGAGTTCATATTGCCCGCGCGGGCAGGACAGATATTTGTTCGATGTCACCCGGCTAACCGTCGATTCATGCATTTTGATCGTGTCGGCGACGGTGCGCAGCGTCAGCGGCTTCAAATGCGCCACGCCCTTGCGGAAGAAATCCTCCTGGCAGCGGACGATCTCGCTCGCGACCTTGATGATCGTCTTCTGCCGCTGGTCGAGCGCCTTGACCAGCCAATTGGCGCTGGCCAGGCAATCGGCGAGCCACGCCTTGGCATTCTTGTCCTGCTTGCCAGTCGCCAGCTCGACATAATAGCTGCGGTTGACCAGCACGCGGGGCAGGGTGGCGCTGTTGACCTCGATGCTCCATCCTTCGGCGGTCGGGCGCACGAACAGGTCGGGCGTGACCGGCGCAGCGCGATCGCTGGAAAATTTAAGGCCCGGCTTGGGGTCATAGCCGCGCAACTCGCGGATCATGTCGGCCATATCCTCCTCATCCACCCCGCAGATGCGGCGCAACTGGGGCAGCGCGCCCTTGGCCAGCAGGTCGAGATTGGCGAGCAGGCGCGCGATGCACGGGTCGTAGCGGTCGGCTTCCTTGGCCTGCAGCGCCAGGCATTCGGCCAGCGACCGCGCGCCGATGCCCGTGGGGTCGAAGCTGTGGATGACGCCCAGCACCCGCTCGATCTCGACCAGCGGGAGCCCCATCGCATGGGCCGTCTGCAACAGGTCCGCCTCCAGATAGCCGGCCTCGCTGATCTGGCCGATCAGTTGTGCCGCGACGATCAGGTCCACGCCCGACAGCGCGGCGCGCGCCTGATCCATCAAATGTTCCTGCAGGCTGGCACCGGGCGCAGCGAAACTGTCGAAGTCCGGCGCTTCGTCGCCATAGCCGCCCGTCATCGCGTCCATGCCGCCGCCACCGGTGCCGAGTGCGCTCGCCATCCGGTCGCCGGGGCCATCGTCGATGAACGTATCCGCGCCATGATCGACGTCGAGCGGGCTGTCCGCGCCGCCCAGTCCCTGCGCGATCAGATCGTCGCTCGCCCCGGTTTCGGCGGCCAGCGTGGGGCGCTCAAGCTCGCGGTCGATGCCGTCGGCGGGCGGGGGACCGTCATCGCCGCCACCCGATTCGAGCAGCGGATTCTTCTCCAGCTCGCCCGCGACGAACGCCTCGATCTCCAGATTGGACAGCGCCAGCAGCTTGATCGCCTGCTGCAACTGCGGCGTCATGACGAGCGACTGGCTCTGCCGAATGTCGAGGCGTGGGCCGAGCGCCATCAGGCAGCGCGCCTTGTGCTGGCGCACCGGCTCGCGCCCCCACCCGGACGCCCAGCCAGTCTATACTGTGGGAGGCCGGGTGGGGGTGCGGGCCGGTGCGGCTCAGAAAGAAAATGCCCCCGCATCATGTCACAGCGAGAAATTCTCGCCCAGATAGAGGCGGCGGACGTCGGCATTGGCGACCAGTTCGGTCGGGCTGCCGGTAAACAGCACTTGCCCGTCATAGATGATGCAGGCGCGATCGACGATTTCTAGCGTCTCGCGGACATTATGGTCAGTGATCAACACGCCGATGCCGCGCGTCTTCAACTGCTTCACCAGGTCGCGAATATCGGCGATCGACAGCGGATCGATGCCCGCGAACGGTTCGTCCAGCAGCACGATCGAGGGATTGGCGGCCAGCGCGCGGGCAATCTCGCAGCGCCGCCGCTCGCCCCCCGACAGCGCCATCGCCGCCGAATCGCGCAACCGCGCCAGGCCGAATTCGTCCAGCAACTGCTCCAGCCGAGCCGCGCGCGACGCCTTGTCCGGCTCCGCCATTTCCAGCACCGCGCTGATATTCTGCGCGACGGTCAGGCCACGAAAGATCGAGGTTTCCTGTGGCAGATAGCCAAGGCCCAGAATCGCGCGGCGATACATGGGCAGGCTGGTAATATCCTGCCCGTCGAGCAGCACGCGGCCGCGATCGGGGCGGACGAGGCCCATGACCGAATAGAAGCAGGTCGTCTTGCCCGCGCCATTGGGGCCAAGCAGGCCGACGACTTCGCCCTTGCCGACGGTCAGCGACACGTCCGACAACACCACGCGATTGTCGTAGCTTTTGGCGATCGAGATGACCGACAGGCCATCGCCCAGCTCGTGCGGGACGGGGGGGCGAGGGGCGGCGGGCCGTTCCTGGGTGGTGACGTCGTGCATGGGTCCATCCTTGCGGCCGGACGGCGAACCGCCCGCGCCAGTTGGCATCCTTTGTGCATGGGATCGCCGCCGGGGCAAGGGGAAAATGGCGCAACGGCCGCGCTGCGGGGTAGGGCGACCCCGCCATTCACCCTCGCTCCAAACAAAAATGGCGGCCGTTCCGGGGTTGGAGAGGAACCCGGAACGACCGCCATATCATGGAGCGCAGCGAGGAGACGCTGCGCCCCATGGGCACTCAGTCAAACTTGAAGCGGACACCCAGAGCAAAGGTCCGGTCGATCAGCAGCGTGCTGGAGTTGAACTCGGTCGGATTGCCGACATCGCCGAACTTGTAATAATTCTGCTGCTTCGCCTTGGTGATGTTCACCGCGTCGAAGGTGATGCCGATATCTTCGTTCACGTTCAGCGTCAGCTGGAAGTCCAGGCTCTTTTCAGGCGCACGCCACATGCCGATCGGGTTGGCAAAGGCCCGCGCTTCATTGTTGTTCAGGAAGCCCTTGCGCCAGATGTAGGACAGACGCGCACCGATCGGGCCTTTGTCATAGGCCAGCGTGGCGTTGTAGGACAGCTTCGACACGCCGAAGAAGGCGGACTTGGCCGTGCCGGTGATTTCGCCTTCATTGTTGACCACCGGGATCGTCTGTTCGGAATCCAGGATCGTCGCGCTGCCGGTGAAGCCAAGGCCGTCAAGCGCGGAGGGCAGGTAGGAGGGGAAGTAGGTCAGTCCCAGTTCCAGCCCCTTGAGCGTGCCATCGGACGCGTTCGCCGGACGGGTGATGTTGAAAAATTCGGTATAGGTCTCGTTGCGCGGCAGATAGTTGTTCGGGATGAACTCCCGCACGGTCAACGGCACGACCAGACCCTCGATCTTGCGACGGAAGGCGGTCGCATAGATGGCGCTGTTGCGGTCGAAATACCATTCGATCGCCAGATCCATATTCTCCGACTTGGTCGCCCGCAAATTGGGGTTACCCGAAGACCCGGTGCCAAAGCCGATGCGCGATAGATCGCCGCCGAGCGCCAGATTGGGGTTCAGGTCGCCGAACGCCGGACGACGCAGCGTTTGGCCATAGTTGAACCGGATGCGCAGATTGTCGGTGATGGCGTAGCGCGCGGTAAAGGACGGCAGGAAATCGTCGGAACCGGTCGACACGCCGGTCCGGGCGAAATTGGCGCCGCGGTCGAAATATTCATAGTCGGTGTCGATCGCGACATAGCGCACGCCACCCTGCAATTGCAGCGGACGCCCGAAAATCTCGACCTCGGCATCGGCCACGATATAGGCGGCCAGGTTGCTTTCCTCGATGCCGAACACGCGGCCGAAGCTCAGCTGGTCCGACAGCAGCAGACCGGGCGCGACGGCGCGATACAGATTGCGGACGGCATCCCTGTCCATGCTGCGCGGATCGGCCAGCACCCAGCTGGTCGGAATGTTGGCCCGGCCGTCGAAGAAGCCTTCGTTGGTGAAGGGGGTGCCTTCGCTTAGTTCAGACAGATAAACAGGAATACGTTGCGGGCTCGTCGGATCAGCAGGATTATAAGCCGGATTAGGCTTGGTCAGCGCGCCAGCACCCTGATCGCGGACATAGCTGTCCGCCGAACGCTTGTCATAGCGCCAGCCCGCCTTGATGCGGCGCAGGAAGCCCGTGTCCCACTCATATTCGCCGTCCAGCATCATCGTCAGCGCGCTACCGGTATTCTTGGTGCCGCTGTCGAACAGGTTGCCGACGGTCCACTTGCTCGCGTCGGTCAGGACGTCCTGATTGCCAAAGCTATAGGCGGGCAGGCCGCCGCCGGCGTTGAAATCGACATCGATGTCGAGCGGGCCGCGATCGGTGCGGATGGCAAAGAAGCTCGTCTCGTTCTTGCTGTCCTGATAGGCGATGTCGGCCGAAATCTTGCCGCGCTCACCGACATCCCACTTGGCGTTGAAGGCATAGACATAGCTGTCGGTGCGGCTGGTCGCCCGGTCGCCGCTGTTGAAGCCCGCGACGGCGCCGGCCCGCCGCGACTTGATGATGTTGGTGCCTTCGAACAGTTCGAAGCTGTTGGCCACGTCAGTAGGCAGGTTGCCCCACCAATCGACGAAGCTGAAGTTCAGGCTGTTGAACGTCTCGCCCTTGAACCCCGTGTAGAAGACCTCAGCGGTGTAGACCGAGCTGTCGTTCGGCGCCCATTGCAGCGCGGCGTTGATCGCCTTGCGATCGCGCTTGCCATAGACATCGGATGCGATGACGGCGTCGCGGGCGAGATAATAGGGGGTTTCAACGCCATTGATGTTGAGCGTCGATCCGGGCGCGGTCGGCAGGCCCGCGTCGAGACCAGGCGTCCAGTTTTCATTGGTAGCACCGGGGAAGATGCGCTGCAGCGGGGTCAGGCCCGACCCTTCCGGCGGCGTTTCGGTGGCGAACGGCACCATGGCACCGGCCTGCAGATTCTGGTTGCGGAACTCGGCGCGGGTGTAGCTGCCGTTCACCAGGAAGCCGATGTCGCCGATGCCGGTTTCCCAGCGGTCGCTGACCAGCAGCGCGACATTGGGGTTCACCTTGTCGGCGAGTTCCGAATAGACGCCGCGCGCCAGGCCCGAAATGGTGAAGCCGTCAAAGTCGAGCGGGCGACGGGTCTGCACGTCGATCTGGCCCGCCAGGCCGGTTTCCAGCTGGTCGGCCGAACGGGTCTTGTAGACATCGACCTGCTTGACGAGGTTGGCGGAGATGTCCTGCAACGCGAAGGACGTGCCAGCAGCGGTGAAGATGTTGCGGCCATTGAGCGTGGTCAACGGATCGGTCAGGCCGCGAATGGTGATGGTCGCCGCTTCGCCGCCCGCGCGGTCGGTGACCTGGATGCCGGTCACGCGCTGCAGGGCTTCGACGACATTATTGTCGGGCAATTTGCCGACATCTTCCGACACGATCGAATCGACGATCTGGGTGGATTCGCGGCGCACGTTGAGCGCGCCGACGATCGAGGCGCGGACGCCGGTCACGACGATGTCGGCGACATCGTCTTCGGGCGCTGCCTGCGGCGTTGCGGGGGCGGTTTGGGCCTGGGCAGCGCCCGCCAGCATCAGCGCGAAGAGCGATGCGGAACCCATTACGATCGGCTTGAGGGCCATGTCAGATATCCTCCCTGGAGCTGGCCCTTGGCCATGCGTGAATTACTCGGACTAATTATTGCTCCGACAAATGAATCGCAAGCGGAAAATGCGGGCGTCACGACACGAATGGTCGGCGCTAGTTACATTATTGTCACAGGCCGCGAGCTATCGGGGGCCGATCGGATACCGACATAAGCCAAGGGGCCGGTCTCCTGCTGGAAACCGGCCCCTGGCACCACCTATTTGTCAGACATATTATGGAATGTCAGTCGGCACGCCAGTAAGCCGTAGCGTCCCGGCTCGGCACCAGCCGCAACTGATCGCCGACGGTGCCGATCGCCTTGCCCGGCGCGGAGATGGCGACGAAGCGCAGCGCGTCGCTGGCCTTCTCCTCGAAGCGGACGAACTGGCTGCGCAGCGCGAAATCGGCGCTCTTGCTGTCCTTTTCCAGGCTGATCGACCCATCCTTGGCCGCGACCAGATAATGATCGGGCATCAATATGGGGGACAGCATGATGCTCTTGGCCCCGGCACGGCCGGGCGACTGGCGGAACTGCGTCTGGGGCAGGGCCGGGTTGCCAGCGACCAGGCCGGTGCCGTCATGCGCCATCAACCGCTTGGGGTCGGCCACCGCGATGAACCGTTCGGGCAGCGGGCCATTGCCCACCGGCACGCCGAAATCGGGCGTGCCATCGGCGGTATAATAGAGCCGCTGGACGCGGGTATGGCGGTCGGGGTTGAGCAGCGGATCGCCCTGGATCGTCTCATAGTCGCGCCCATGATAGACCAATATGTCGCGGCCCTGCTCATCCACGGTGAAGCTGTTATGGCCCGGCCCATAGACGCTGGTGGCGGCATTGGTGACGAACACCGGCTGAGCCGATTTGACCCAGCTCTTGGCATCCAGCAGGTCGGCACTCTCGTCCGCCGTCAACAGCCCCAGGCAATAGCGCGCATCGGTCGCGCTCGCCGAATAGGTCATGAACAGGCGACCGTTGCGATGCAGGATGGCGGGCGCTTCGGCGACCTTGTAGCCGCGGATTTCCCAATCCAGCGTCGGCACGGCGATCCGCGTCGCCTTGCCCAGCTTGAGCGCCGATTCCAGCTTGGCGATGTACAGGTTGCTGTTCGTTTCGATGCCCGGCTCGCGCTGCGCCCACGCCATGTAGCGCGTGCCCTTGTGCGTGAAGATGGTCGAATCGAGGTTGAAACTGTCCCAGGGCGTCTGCAATTCGCCCAGCACGCTCCATTTGCCTGTCATCGGGTCGGGGCCGTCGCACACCACCGCATAGGTGCGGATGCGGAACACATCCTCGCCGCCGCCGCTCGGACCAGCGGCGAAATAGACGATCCACTTGCCGTCCACCATATGCAGTTCGGGCGCCCACAGGAAGCCCGACATCGGCCCGGTCTTTTCATGCCGCCACAGCACGGCTTCGGTCGCGGTGGCCAGGCCCGCGATCGTCTTCGAGCGGCGCAACACCAGCCGGTCATATTCGGGGACCGACCCGGTCATATAATAATAGCCATCGTCATGGCGGAAGATCTGCGCGTCGGCGCGCTGCTTGATCAGCGGGTTGACCGGCACGGGGCCGTCAGCGGTCGGCGCGACGGGTATCGCGCCCAGCTTGCCGCAGGCGGCCGGCAATATCGCGGCACCGGCCAGGAAGAGGCGGCGGTTGATGTGGTTCATAGGGTCGTTTCCTCAATAATCTGCGACGGGCCAGCCGTCCGCGCCCCAGCGCACCGGCGCGATGCGCAGGGTGGGGGCACCGTCGGCGTGCTTGTCATAAGCGTGGTAGACGACATAATCTTTGCCGTCCTTATCATGCAGCCATCCGGCATGGCCGGGGCCACGGAAACGCTGCTGCTCCTGCAAATCCGCGCGCAGGAAGATGGTGCCGCCACCCTCCATCATCGCACTGCCATCCTTGCCAAGATACGGCCCGCTAATGTCCTTGGACCGGCCGATCACGGTATAATAGGTGCTGTTCACGCCCTTGCAGCAATAATCATAGGACGCCATCAGCCAATAATAGCCGCCATGATCGACGATAAAGGGCGCTTCGACAGGAGCAGGACCGCCAGCCGGGGCCGCGCGGCGTGCGATGGAGACGGGCTTGGCCGTCGCATCCTTGGGCTTGCCGCTCTTGGGGTCCAGCTCGAACAATTTGAGGCCGGTCCAGAAGCTGCCGAGCGAGAGCCAGTGGCGGCCTTCGCGGTCGATGATGAAATTGGGATCGATGGCGTTATAGTCATCGTCCTTGGTGGACATGACGACCATGCCTTCATCGCGCCATTTGAAGTCCGGCGACTTGGGATCGAGCGTCGGACTGGTGGCCAGGCCGATCGCCGAGCGGTTCGATCCAAAGGTCGAGACCGAGTAATAGAGCCGGTAGCGGCCATCCACGAAGCTGATGTCGGGCGCCCACATCCCATCGCTGCCGGGAATCGCCTGCTTCGCCCAATCGGGCAGCGCGGTGAACACCGGCGGCCCAGCGGTCCAGCGCACAAGGTCGGGCGAGGTGCGCGTTTCGATCAACCGCTGGCCATGGCCAGTGCCGAACACATGATAGACCTCCCCCTGCCGGATGATCACCGGATCATGGGTGGGGGCCAGGTCGCCGGTCAGGCGGCTGTTGAGCGTAGGCGCGCTCGGCGGGGTAGCGGCGGGCTGGGCGAGGGCCGGGCCAGCAAGGCTGATCGCCGCGAGACAGGCGAATTGAGCAATTTTGAACAATGTCTGTCCTCTTCACAGATAGGGGTGGCGAAAAATTCCGTCCCACCAACCCGTTCGGGCTGAGCCTGTCGAAGCCCTGCACTTTTGCCCGAAGGGAAGTGCGGCCCTTCGACAAGCTCAGGGCGAACGGGGAGGGGAGGCCGAACCTCCCCTCCAGATCGCTTTATTGCAGGTCCAGCACCACCACCGACATCGGTGGCAAGGTGACGGTCAGCGTGCCGCCATTCACCTGCGCGCCGGTGAAGGCGGCGGGCTTGACGGTTTCGGGCGCGTCGAACGTGTTGTGCGCGTTCATCACGCCAGCGGTCAGGACACGGCCCGATACCGTTCCGGCGGTCAGGCCATCGAGCTTGACGGTCACCGTGTTGGGCTGGGTCGGGTCGAGGTTGGACAGGCCGACATGGACCTTGCCATCCTTGCCCCGCACCGCAGACCCGCTGACCGCGGGCATCACGAACTGGTCCTGATTATACCAGGGCGTATCGATGCTGATCGGCAGGACCGTGGCATCCTGCCAGGGCTTGTACATTTCGAACACATGATAGGTGGGGGTCAGCACCATCTTCTTGCCGTCGGTCAGGATCATCGCCTGCAGCACGTTCACCATCTGGGCGATGGCGCTCATCTTCACCCGGTCGGCATGTTTGGCGAAGATGTCGAGATGGATGGAGGCGACCAGCGCATCGCGGAGCGTATTCTGCTGACGCAGGAAGCCGGGGTGCGTGCCGGGGTCTTGCGCATACCAGGTGCCCCATTCGTCCACCGCCAGGAAGACGCGCTTCTTGGGATCATATTTGTCCATGATGGCGGTATGCTTGGTGATCAGCTCATCCATATGGACGGCCTTGGCCAGCGTGTCGGCCCACAGCGTCTCATCGAAATTAACCGGGTCCGCCTTGGGCGGCCAGCCACCCTGGGGCAGGGTGTAATAATGGAGCGAAACGGCGTCGAGCTGATCGCCCGCCTCCCGCATCATCACCTCGGTCCAGTTATAATCATCGACATTGGCACCCGCCGCGATCTTGAGGATCTTGGTGCCGGCGGGCGCCTTGATGAAGGTGGCATAGCGGCGCGTCACGTCGGCGGCATATTCGGCGCGCATATTGCCGCCACAGCCCCACAGCTCGTTGCCGATGCCGAAATAGGGAACCGCCCAGGGTTCCTTATGCCCGTTCTTGGCGCGCTCGTCGGCCAAGGTGCCGGCGGGCGAGGTCATATATTCGACCCATTCGCCCATTTCCTGCGGGCTGCCATTGCCGACATTGCCCGCGACATAGGCTTCCGCGCCGATCTGGCGGATCAGTTCGAAAAATTCATGGGTGCCGACCGTATTGGGTTCGGTCACGCCGCCCCAATGGGTGTTGATCTTGACCGGGCGCTTGGCCTTGCCGCCAATGCCTTCCCGCCAATGATATTCATCGGCAAAGCAACCGCCCGGCCAGCGCACGACGGGCACCGACAGGTTCCTGAGCGCGGAGATCACATCGTTGCGAAAGCCGTTGGTGTTGGGGATCGACTTGTCATTGCCGACCCAAAGCCCGCCATAAATGCCATTGCCCAAATGCTCGGCAAATTGGGTGAAGATGCGCTTGTCATAGACCGGGCCGGGCGTGGCGGCATTGATCGTCGCGGTGGTCGGCTTGCCGTTGGTGTCGGCAAAGGCGCTGGTCGTTAAGGCACTGGCGCAAAGCAGCAGTGCGGCGGTGGTACGGCGCAGGGTTTTTATCATGTCGTCCTCTCCCAAGTGGAAATCAGTCGTGAAAAGCGTCGGTCGGTTCGCGGCGGCCGCGCAGGAAGGCGTCGGCGACCAGCCGCAATGGGCTGGTATCGACATCGCTGCGCCCACCCCGGATCAGCGTGGCGAAACGGCTGTAAAGCCCTGGATATTCGACATCCTCGCCATGTTCGGTGCCGCTGGGCAACGTCAGCACCGCGCCGCCATGCGCCAGCTTCAGTGTGCCAGCGTCCGTCTCGACGATGATGTCCCAGCTTTGCGGCCCGGTCTGCCGCCAGTCGAGATCCATGTGGATCGGCGCGCCGCCAGTATCGCGGAAATGCAGGTCGGCGGCGATCGGCGCAGCGCGGTTCTCCGGCAGCACCAGGGTTGCTTCCTTCAGGAAGAAGGGGCGCGGCAGGATATGGGTGACGATCGAGAGCGCATTGATCCCCGGATCGAACACGCCAAGCCCGCCCGGCTGCCAGATCCACGCCTGACCCGGATGCCATACGCGCACATCCTCGCGCCAGACGATCGACACTTTCTCGATTTTCCGCTCGGACAGCCAGGCGCGGGCCGGGGCGACCCCCGCCGCGAACCGGCTGTGCCAGGCGGCGAACAAGGTCGCATCGACCTTGTCGGCCTGGACTTTCAGCGCCTCGACCTCCGCCAGCGTCGCGCCGGGGGGCTTTTCCAGAAAGACGTGGATGCCCTTGGCCAAGGCTTGCGCCGCCAGATCATAGCGAACCTGCGGCGGGGTGCAGAGCGCCACCGCGTCGACCGCCGGACCCTCGGCCAGCAGCGCATCGAGGCTGGCCAGATGCGGCACCCCCGTCAGCCCGGCATCATGCGGACTGACGGTGGCGGCCAGGCTGAACGCGCTATTGCCCCGGATCGCCGGAACATGCTGGTCGCGCGCGATCTTGCCGATGCCGATGATCGCGATACGGATCGGGTCCATCGCTTCAGAGCGCCTTGACGGCCACTTCCTGCGGCGCGGCGCGCGTCAGCACATTGCGCACCGGCAGGGTGAAGGGCGCGGCGAGGATTTCGAACACATCGCCTTCCTCGCACGCGATGCCGTCGCTGAACGACAGGGTTGCGGTGCCAAAGAAATGGACATGGACGTCGCCCGCGCGACGGAACAGGTCATATTTGAAATGATGATGTTCCAGGTTCGCGAAGCTGTGCGACATATTGCCTTCGCCCGACAGGAACGGCTTTTCCCAGATCGTCGCGCCATCGCGCAGGATGCGGCTCGAACCCTCGATATGCTCCGGCGGCTCGCCGACCAGCAGTTCGGGGCCAAGCGCGGCCTGGCGCAGCTTGGAGTGGGCCAGCCACAGATAATTGTGCCGCTCGGTCACATGGTCGGAAAACTCGTTCGCGAGCGCGAGGCCCAGCCGATAGGGCGTGCCATCCTCACCGATGATGTAGATGCCTGCCAGCTCCGGTTCCTCGCCGCCATCCTTGGCAAAGGCGGGCATGGTCAGCGGATCGGTCGGGCCGACCAGCTGCGACCCGTCGCCCTTGTAGAACCATTCGGGCTGCTGTCCCGTCTCGCCGGGGGCGGGCTTGCCGCCCTCCAGGCCTTCCAGGAACATGCGCATCGAATCGGTCTGCTTTTCGACCGCCGCCGCCTCGCGATGCATCTTGTCGCGACCCTCGGCCGAGCCGAGATGGGTCAGGCCCGTGCCGGTCAGCAGGATGTGCGCGTCATCGTCATGGTCGATCGGCGCGAGCAGGCGGCCCGCCTCGAACTCGGCGGCGATGTCCACCGCGTCGCCCTTGGGCGCGGCGGCCACGGCGGCGGTCAGGCTGATGCCCTGCGCGATGGCATGCAGCGCCAAGGCGCGGATCGAGGTGAAGCCGACCACGAAGGCCGCGCTGTCGCCTTGCGCGGCGATAACGCCCCGTTCGCCGCTTTGGGCACGGTGCTGCAACAGGCGCAATGTCATGAAAATCTCTCCTCCCGCGCGCCACTGACGGCGCTGAACGCTTGCCGAAGACACGCCATCGTCCACCTCGACCAAAGCCGGGGCGGCAGTGAATCTCCGAATTACTCCGACATATTACAGGAAGATGGTAATGGCAATGCTTGTATTATAGACGGAGTTGTGCCTGATAGATGGGGGCGAGAGGAGCAGGAATGGCGAAGGAAGATCCGTCTTTGCGCGGGGATGAGGCGGAGACGGGCGCATCGGCAAAGATTGCGCGTGGCCCCGGCAGGCGGCTGCACGGCGCGATCGCGCACAAGCTCGGCACCGCCATCTTGTCCGGCCAATATGCCCCTGGCGATGTCCTGTCGGGCGAAGTCGCCTTTGCCGAGGAACTGGAAGTCTCGCGCAGCGCCTATCGTGAGGCGATCCAGGTGCTGACCGCCAAGGGGCTGGTGGAAAGCCGACCCAAGGCCGGCACGCGGGTCTTGCCCCGCACCCGCTGGAACCTGCTCGATCCCGAAGTCCTCGCCTGGGCCTTTGCCGGGGAACCGGATATTCAGTTCGTGCGCGACCTGTTCGAACTGCGCGCCATCGTCGAACCGGCGGCGGCACGGCTGGCGGCACAGCGGCGCGACAAGGACGATCTGCGGATCATGAAGGAAGCGCTGGCCGCCATGCGCCGTCACACGCTGGCCACCGAATTGGGCCGCGCGGCGGATCGCGATTTCCACAATGCCATCCTGAACGCGACCCGCAACGACGCGCTGCAAGTGCTGTCCGCCAGCATCGGCGCGGCGGTCAACTGGACCACCCAATATAAGCAACGCGCCCGCGCCCTGCCGCGCAACCCTATCCCCGACCATGTCCGCGTCTATGACGCGATCGCCGTCGGCGACACGGCCGCCGCGGCCGAGGCGATGGGCGCGCTCGTCGACCTGGCACTGGAAGACACGGCCAGCGCGATGGGCGGCTAATCCTCCCCAATATCTAAATCCTCCCCTGTAAGGGGAGGGGGACCGTTCGCGAAGCGAATGGTGGAGGGGTGTCACCCTATCGATAGGGCAACACCCCTCCGTCAGGGCTACGCCCTGCCACCTCCCCTGCCAGGGGAGGATTTCATACAAATAAAAAAGGCCGGAGCGGACATCCCGCTCCGGCCTTTTCAGCGCCTCAACTGCGACCCCTGGGCTTTATTCCGCCACGGCCTGTTGATCGGGCAAGGCGTTCGTAACCTTCGACCCCCACAGCGCGTAGAAGAGAATGTACAACTCGCACGCGGCGGTCAGCAGGAACGACCATTGCAGGCCATATTCGTCCGCCAGCCAGCCCTGCACCACCACCAGCGCGCCACCGGCGATCGCCATGATCAGCAGGCCCGAACCCTCTTCGGTCAATGGCCCCAGGCCCTTGATGCCGAGCGTGAAAATGGTCGGGAACATGATCGAATGAAACAGGCCGACCAGGATCAGTGCCCACATCGCGACCGGTCCCGTGGTGAACACGGTGACCAGCATCACGATGAATGCGCCGATCGAGAAGGCGGCCAGCACATGGCCCGCATCGAACTTCTGCATGATCGCGGCGCCCAGGAAGCGGCCGATCATCATGCCCGCCCACAGGAAGGTCAGATAGCGCCCGGCCTGTTCATAGGTCAGGTTGGCGATATCGGGCTGGCTGACGAAATTGATGAACAGGTTGGCGACACCGATTTCCGCGATCAGATAGATGAAGATCGCGGGCACGCCCCACACCAGATTGCGGTGGTTCCAGAGCGAATGTTTCTTGCGCTCTTCCTTGCTGTGGCGCGATGTCGCGTTGCCCATGGCGGGCAGGGGGAAGCGGGCGATGATCACCGCCAGCACCACCAATATGACGGCGACGATGATATAGGGCAGGATCACCGACTGCGCATCGGCCAGCCGTTCGGCCTGCGTCAGCACCGTGCCCGTTTCGGCCGTGCCACCCTTGGACCGGCCCAGGATCAGATAGGCCCCGAACAGCGGCGCGAGCATCGTGCCCGCCGAGTTCATCGCCTGTACGAGGTTCAGGCGCGAGGACGCGGTTTCGGGCTTGCCGACGACCGCGACATAGGGGTTGGCCGCGACCTGCAACAGCGTGATGCCGCTCGCGATCACGAACAGCATCAGCAGCGTGACGCCATAGGAGGGGATCGACGCCGCCAGCGTCATGCCAAGCGCACCGGCCGCCATGACGAGCAGACCCACCACCAGCGATTTCTGATAACCGACCCGCTCGATCAGCTTGGCCGACGGGATCGACGCGACGAAATAGGCGATGAACCACACCGATTCGATCAAAGTCGTCTGCGTGTAGCTGAGGTCGAACACGTTGCGCAGATGCGGCAGCAACGTGTTGTTGATGACGGTGATGAAGCCCCACATGAAGAAGAGGCTGGCAAGCAGGCCCAGCGCCGGGCCATAGCGCGTTGCGGGATTATGCGTCGCGGTGACGCCCGCGCCTGATGTTACGGGTCCTGCCATCCATCCTTCTCCACTGCATTTCCGGGGACGGGCGACCCGGATAGGGGTTGCGCCCGCTTATTTTGTCGGAGTATATTCCCCGAAACCGCGCGTCAATGGGCGGTCGGTATCGGGAGGAAGTCCATGCAAAAGGTCATCATCAAAACAGCGCTGTCATACGCATTGGCCATGGCGCTGACAAGCACGGCGGCGCTGGCCGCCGACGCCAGCCGCGCGCCCGCTGGCACGTTGGCGGACGGTACGGCGGTCGAAACGATCACCCTGACCAATGCTGCTGGCGTATCGGCCAAGATCCTGACCTATGGCGCGACGCTCCAGTCGCTGTCGGGGCCGGACAAGGATGGCAAGATCGCCGACGTGCTGCTCGGCTATGATGACCTCAAGGGCTATGTCGATCATCCCAATTATTTCGGCGTGACCGTGGGCCGCTATGCCAATCGCATCGCGGGCGGCACCTTCAAGCTGGGCGACACCAGCTATCAGCTTCCGCTCAACGACAAGACCAATTCGCTGCATGGCGGTGACAAGGGCTTCGACAAGCTGCCCTGGAAGGTCGTGTCGGTACAGAGCGGCCCGACCGCCACCGTGGTCCTCTCCCTCGTCAGCGCCGATGGCGATTCGGGCTATCCCGGCAAGCTGGACACGACCGTCACCTATACGCTCGACGAAGCGGGCAATCTCGGCATCGTCTTCGCCGCCAAGACCGACAAGCCGACCATCGTCAACATGACCAACCATGCGATCTTCAACCTCGCGGGTGAAGGATCGCCCGATGGCGCGCTCGGCCATATGCTGACGATTCCGGCCAAGGCCTATACGCCGGTGGATGACAAGCTGATCCCGACCGGCGAATTGAAGCCGGTGGACGGTGGCGTGTTCGATTTCCGCGCGCCCCGCCGCGTCGCCGATGGCATCCGCGAAGGGCGCGATCAGCAGATCGTCTATGGCCGTGGCTATGATCATAATTGGGCGCTCGACAAGGGCGCGACCAAGGCACCCGAACTGGCGGCGCGGCTGGAAGATCCCGTGTCGGGCCGGGTGCTCGAAGTGCTGACCACCGAACCCGGCGTGCAATTCTACGCCGGCAATTTCCTCGACGGCACGCTGGTCGGCAAGGGCGGCCATCTCTACCGCATGGGCGACGGCATCGCGCTGGAGCCGCAGAAATTCCCCGATGCGCCCAACAAGCCCGCTTTCCTGTCGGCGCGGGTCGATCCCGGCAAGCCCTATCGCCATGCGATGGTCTATCGGCTGTCGGTCAAGCGCTGATGACGGCCTGGCGTCTGATCGAACGGGGCGTTGCCGACACGCTGGGCGAAGGCACGCTCTGGTCGGCGCGGGATAATGCGGTCTATTGGGTCGATATCCTGGCCCCGGCGCTCAACCGGCTGTCCCTCGCGGACGGCGCGGTTGAGCGCTGGGCCATGCCCGAACCGCTCGGCTGGGTGGTGGAACGCGAAGGGGGCGGCTTTGTCGGCGGCTTCCAGAGCGGCTTTGCCGACATCCGTCTCGATCCGCTGACGATCACGCCCTTCGGCGACCCCGAACCGCATTTCCCCGGCAACCGCATGAACGATGGCAAGGCGGATGCGCAGGGGCATATCTGGTGCGGCACGATGGACATGGCCGAGGAGCATGATCGCGGGGCGCTCTACCGGCTGGCGCCCGACCGTAGCTGGAGCTTGATCGACGCCGATTATCGTGTGCCCAATGGCCCGGCCTTCTCGCCCTGCGGCCGCTGGCTCTATCATAACGACACCGCCAAGCGGCAAATGTACCGCTTCGCCCGGACGCCGGAGGGCGCGACCGATCGCCAGCCCTTTATCCGTTTTGCCGAGGCGGATGGCTATCCCGATGGCATGACCGTGGATGCTGACGGCCATATCTGGGTTGCCCATTGGGGTGGCGGGCGGGTCAGCCGTTTCACCCCCGACGGCGTGCTGGACCGATCGATCGCGCTGCCCGCACGGCAGGTGACCAACATCTGCTTTGGCGGGGCCGATCTCGACCGCATGTTCGTCAGTTCGGCGACCATCGGGCTTGACGATGCAACGCCGCACGACGGCGGCTTCTTCGAAGTCGATTGCGGCGTGCGCGGCCTGCCGACCCACCAATATGCAGGCTGACGCCTAGAGCATGATGACTTTAAGTCGCATCACTCCGTTCGCCCTGAGTAGGGGCTGAGCTTGTCGAAGACCCGTATCGAAGGGTCGGCTGCGCTTTATATCCTTCGATACGCCATTTCGACTTCGCTCAATGGCTACTCAGGACGAACGGTTCTGAGTAAAGTCATCACGCTTGTCTTATGACTTTGTGGTCCGTTCGGGTCAGGATGCGATGTCCGGTCCGGGGTGGCCACCCCGGACCGGACGGAAGGGGACGGATCGCAAAACCGCTGGTCGTGAAGGGACCGGGTTAGAGTAGGATCGCCCCTTTCTTTTTCATCAGGCCCGAACGGATACCGGGGCTTTCAAGGCCCGGATGACAAGCATGG